>Ga0315913_1007577_pt1 | contig 12983 bp, 3 predicted proteins | sample MpolsnodulesMG_FD_207736 | JGI IMG/M metagenome (GOLD analysis project Ga0315913, IMG submission 207736) | Medicago polymorpha root nodule microbial communities from Los Angeles, California, United States - small nodules | ecosystem: Host-associated > Plants > Roots > Nodule | place: USA... | reverse complement strand
AAGAGTAGTACCATGATAGTCCCATTTCCTAAATACATGGGGTGGTTGCCATCAAAATTAATTTTTATTAAAAAAAATAAATATAAATATTGTCCCATTTACTGCTATACAAGGTTAGTTGGAAGTAAAACTAAATTAACACATATCCGTCAATTTTCGTTTAGCGATTGTTCGTACTAACAAGCATTTCCCTTAAAAGAATCTAGAGATTTTTTTTAGAGATTTAAAAAAAAAAAATCAAATCTACTCCTGTTTGTTTACTAACATAAAAATCATTTTTTTAAGATTTGAAGCTCTTACACTTGAGTTTAGAAAAAAAAAAATAGATTTTTTAAAAGCTACTTGAAATAACTTTTTCATTTTGAGGCTAAAAATGATTTTTTTAACAAAATAGTTTTTTTTTTAAAATCTGAAACAAACAACACTACAAAAATAAAAATAAAATAGATCTTTTAGTTAAAAAAGTAGATTTTTTTTTTCAAAAAAATCCCAAACGAACGGGCCCTAAATCTAATAGACAAAACAAAAATTAAAAGCATTTCATTGATAATGTAAAACAATATAGAAAATAAAATAATTTTTGTTGACTAAAATAACTTATATTATGGGATAAATTAATTTAGTATTGAGTTTAGGGTGTGTAGTAGGTGTAAATTATTTTTACACTTACATCAAATGAAAACAAATCAAATCATATCCCCACATTATTAATCTAATTTCAAAAATGACTTCCACATACTCAATATTTATGGAATTTTTTTTATTACAAATTTTTTTATATAGAATGTGAGTGTAAAACTAGTTTACAATACGGTGCTAATAGTTTTTTTGAAACGAATATTTAATAATCTTAAATGTGATACAATATGAGATTAATAAGCGAATAGTTTTTTTTTATTCCCTTTATATTTGCGAGATAGATACGGCATTTCTTGGATAGTAATTCCATGCTTGTTGATTTGTTCTCTTTGTCGGGTTATTGATGTCTAATAGGAAAAGATAATTATGTCGTTTAATCGTTAATTATTGTCCCGCTTAAATCATACATGGATTCTTGTTTTTTTTTTCTATATATAAAAACATGCATGGATTTATTTATATTTATTTTAATAAAACTAACATGCATGGATTTGATTTCGCTTATCAATGACTTATGAATGATATGTTACTGAATTAAGAAACTTTGAGACACCACAACCACAAACCCAATAAACATGGTGATTTTTTAGGGATAAACATAGTTATTTGGTCTTCCAGTTAAAAAAGAAGTATGTCTAGCTAGTCCTTTTATCCGTACTTTTCATAAACCATTTCAAACTAGAGATTTTGTTACACAAAACACACTGCTCTCATAAGACAATTTTTTGCATTAAATAGTTCTTAAGTTGATAACATGTAACTTTTTTTTTTTCAAGCTTAACATATAACTGTTCTATTAATTAGTGAAAAGGAAGGAAATTAAAGTATAAAAAGAAAAGGTTAAATATATATGACGTGGGAAGGGAAACGTGGAATGGAATGGTAAGAATATGATGGGGCCAGCAGCAGTGAGTTCCCTTTGATTTGACTACAAGCTGTGTTCAGCTAACTGATCAGAATTGTACCTCCAGATATGCTTTCAATCTCTCTGACATTGTGGCCCCACTTCAAGAGCTCCTAGAATTCATATTTGTTTCACTCCCTTTTAAAGGGCGTGCATGCACTCCCCCATTTAACATCCAAATAGTAGTAAGTATCTTAATTATAAATGCTTCATGTACACTCACCCATCACCTCATTTACAATTTAAGAATGAAAAAAAAATGATATGTAATATATAGTGGCAAGAGATACAGAGACCTGGCTTAAAAATAAAAGAGATATAGACCTTTCAAAAAAGAAAGAGTGACATAGAGAAAACAAGGTTTTAAATGAGTATAAAATTATAAAATTAATTTTTAATTTTTTGAAAAATAAATAGATACAATTTTTATTTTTTAATACATAATTTTTATTTTTGACGGTCGTAACTCGTAAGAACATATTTTAGCATTTAGTTTAGAGTGTTTATACATAGACACACATAGGTGGCATACACCTCTTAAACTCCCACACATAAATGCAACATGTGGCAATGTGGGTCCAAAATAACTATATATCTTTTGTTACACATTACCAAAATACCCTCCTACATAGGATGTATACAAGAGTGGTATAAAAAAAGGGCGTCTAACTATCTATATTTTTCCTTTAGTTTAACATATATTCTAAGAGCACATGTTCGTATTTTTCTGAATATTCAGAAATATCATTGTTGTCATCATAACTACATTTACAAATTGCTCTTTCTGACCTAAAAATGATGTTAACATGTTTATAGTATGTTTATTCAAAAAAACATGTTTATAGTATGTATTTGGTTCTGCATTTCTTACTGCAAACTCGTGCCAACAGCCTTTTCAGCGTAATTGTTGAAGCAAGAAATGCAAGCTTCTACGTCAACTTGAAAAATCATTGTGTTTTTGAGAAATATCAAACATATGCTTAATTTATAGTAAAATTTATGGTCTCTATAGTTGTAAAGCTATCCTTAAAAAAAAAATAGTTGTAAAGCTAAAAATTTGAGGTAGTTTTTATTAAATAAGTTTGGATCTCATCCTAAAAGTTATCTCAAATGATTAGAGTACCCAAACATATTTATATGTTTAACAGCCCGAGAACCTGAATAATATAGAACAAATAACAAACTATATACAACTTTAAAACCAACTGCTAACAACTTTAAAATTGAATTTTACACTTCTAAACCCAAACAAGTATACCTTAGCCTAGTGAGTTAAACTAACTCATCTAAGCTTTTTTGAACATAACAAAGAAAAAAAAGATTAGAATGCGCGTGAAGTAGGAGGGGGTGTGTAATGATAGTTTAGAAGTAAAGAAGGAAATAGAGGGAAATGGGTCGGTAAAAAGGCAAGCATCGATACGGACACCTTAACTCAATTTCCAACATCTTGTCTCATACCCACAAGGCTTCCCCTCACTCTAGTCTACTTCCCTTTGTCCCTCTTCTCTCATTTTCCTACTTCATTGCAATCCAAACCTCTATCCTCAGCTATTATTCTGTCTCCCCGAATTTATTTTTATCTATATTCACATACTCATATAGTATTAAATTAATGAATTTAATTATCACAATACTAGACAAATCTAATCTAATAAATTACGTCACACGAGTCACACCCTTTCTTTAATAAATAGCTTTGTTTGTTCTCTTTCTCTTCTTATTGTTGCATCATAGCTTATCTTATCTCTCTACAATCACATGGAGCTTCATTTGGGTCTTGCTCTCTCCACTTATAATAATTCTCATTTCCCTTTGAACCATGACAATAAGAAACGAAGATTTTCTCAACTCTTGGAGCATGCAGTAGAAACAACCAACCTTCCCACTCTTTCTCTTCTCCCATTAACTCCTGGCCACTCAGATGATCATGATGATGATGATCAAAACTGCTCTCACAGCTCTTCTACCACCATCACCAAGTAATTAATATTAGTACTTAGTACATTAACAATATCAATATTATATATGATTGAATATTATTAATTTATTTGATTGATTTAGGAGCAATGAAGATGATGAAGAAGCTCTTGTTGGATGGCCCCCGGTTAATTGTAGGAGGAAGAAACTTGGTTCCAATGAAAATGATGTTGAGGATCACGTGGTCCCCATTGATGGTTCTCATAATCACAGAAATTACGTGAAGGTGAAGATGGAAGGTGTAGGAATAGCTCGAAAGGTTAATCTTAGCATGCACCATTCATTTCATACTCTCAACCAAACTTTGATGGACATGTTTGAAAAATGTACGTCTTTTTTATTCAAATTTCTAATTAAATTTCCAAGTTAATAATTAGTACTACCAATTAGTTGAGGTATATGCACGGCATTAATTCATGTAGTTGGAAATTAACAGGTGATCATGATCAACAACAGTATGAACTGGTTTATCAAGACAAAGAAGGTGATTGGCTTCTTGCTCAAGATATTTCATGGAGGTAATTATCATTAATTAGTGCAAGCTAGCTACGCCCTGTATGACTAATTATATAAGTCATCTTTCAATCAAATTATAAGATTGTATATATTATTTTAAACATATCTTAATTAATACTATATGAGTTTGCATTAAAATGTGTTAAGGAGTTGGGAGGATGGATAGCCCACTTAGTTAAGTTTAGAGATTAAAGAAAATATAAAGAGTAAAGGTCTAGAGTTCGAATCCTAATAAGGAAGAAATACAAACATAACAAATAACTTACTTAACATTTGTTGTTTAAAAATAATGTGTTAAGAGTCTCATATTAATGAGCCTCTCTCCCTTAATAGACTATGGGTAAGACTCTTCTCATGTGGTTAGGTCCTAGTTAAGTCACAAAAAATTTACTTATAGGCAAAATTAAAGTACATATTATTAGGTGAATGAAGCCGGTAAAAAAAGAGGTTGGCATCGACTCAATGCTAATAGAGTGAAAGTGTGAATGAAGCTGGTAAAAAAAAAAAGAGGTTGTCATCGACTCAATGCTAATAGAGTGAAAGTTTGTGTGTACTAAGCATGACAAGTTTTTTTGGTTGAACACTCATCTTGTGTTTAACTGCTAACAAAAAGTCAATATTAAAATACATCTATACACATGATTATTATATTAGTTATACACAAAATAAATACTCACTCCGGTCTCAAATATTAAAAAATAATAATAAAATTAATTTAAGGTTCATTCAATAATAATGTATTTGTTATCATTTATTCAATGAACTTAAAAAATTAATTTTTTTGTATATCTAAGATTGGAGGAAGTAGATCAATTACACTACCAATTTTTTTAATATATCTGAAATATGAAATCAGAGTTTATATTTAGGGGATTTTAAGCACATTTTCTCTAACAATTAGGGGTGGGTATGGTTCAGTTCGGGATGAAAACTGAACCGAACTGAACTGTTTGCTAAATTTAAAATAACTGAACTGAACTGTTTGTATTTTGAACTGAACTGAACTATTTCAAACCGAATTGAACTGTTCTGAACTGAACTGTTATTATTAATACCTTTGAAAAAAATATGAAAAAAACAAATGAAATTGAATTTTAGTTATCGAACCGAACTGAATTGTTTCGAATCGAACTGAACTGTTTTGAACCAGTTCAATTTTAGAACTGTTAGTAATGGTTCAATTCAGCAGTTCAGTTCAGTTTTTGGTTTTTTTTCCACCCCTCCTAACAAGTAAGGAATGTGTGTTCTAATAATCTATGTTCTAAATAAAACTTTTTTTTTTTTAGAGGAAATGTTCTAAATAAAACTTGTGTTTTTGGTTGCAGAAGTTTCATTCAGTGTGCGCAACGCCTCAAATTGCTTAAGAGCAGGGGATAGATAATTAATTAAGTCAACACAAACCATCGTTCAAAGCTTCAAGTTCAACTTGCCAACGTTGTTTGCTTTGCTCACCTTTAATTGGAAACCCACATATTAATTAATTAATGGGTATTTTTTGGGTTAAATTGTATCTAAAAAGTTGGATATATGGATGAGTATACCAACTTCTGACTAAGTTGCTTTTGTATGAAACATGATATTTTAGCTATATATAGTAAGTAGTAGTTCAATATTTTTTTAACTAAAAGGACATGTGTTTACAAGTTTGTAAACAGTAGTAACATGTTGTTAACTGAAGGGCAATATTGAGATTTTCTCTTAAATAATTTTTTTTCCCTATCTAGATCTCTGGATTACAGTTTTAATTAATTACATAGAAAAAAGCAAAAATCATGAAATTCATTTTCTTTTTTATCTCTTCTGCCCAGATCCCTCTTCTTCTCTTCGGCCCGCCGCACAACATCACCACCCCCTCAGATCCACTTTGATCTATGTTCCTTCTCTCTCTCTCTCTATATATATATATATGTTCTCTAATTTTTTTTTCAAGAAGCCAAATTTATGTGATAGTTAATATTCGTTCAAATTTGTTTAATCTACTATAAACTGAATTTTGAATTGTTTGTTTATACTAAGATTCAGAAATGCAACCGATAGTTACCAAAACTAAATTATTCTTACAACATCAAACTACACACAAAGGTTCTTAAATATGGATGATTAAAGAGAAATCATATTCAAAAGCAGAAAAATGCAGCATATATATTCCAAGCTTTACGCATGCCTTGTGAAGTTTATTTCATTTGGTTGTTGTCATAATTCTAATTCCGATACAATCTTCAAAAGATGAAAGTCAATAAATTAAACCCTCTTGTAGAGATAAAGAAAAGCAAGAATTAATTACTAGATAAATTAAATGGAAAAAGAAGAAGATTTGTGTGTAGGTTTGGAAAAATAAAATTATGGGTTTTTGTTGGTGCCGGTGAATAATGATTGAAGATGATGTTGAATGGATGAACATTAGAGAGAAAGAGATGAAGATTGAATGATGTTTTTAATTTTGATTTTTTTAAATTATTACTAATTAATAAAAAAACAAGTGGCCAAAAATTAAATAGAAGCTCGTAAAATTGCCAAGGCACGTGAGCTTCTATGAGCTTCCAATTTTACCAACAATGCCAAAAATACCCTTTTTCAAAATAAATATAGATATTTAAATATTAGAATTTTAGTGGGTTATATAACCTGTAGATCTTAGCCATTCAAAATTTTACAACTACTTCTAATGGTTGATATCCTATTTTTCAAAACAAAAAAAAATAATCAAGTCTCCTACGGTAAGAGACCTAAGAGGTCTCCTACCATAGCATTTGCCCTCCGTTCTTATATATAAGACTTTTTTGCCAAAATCATGGGAATTAAGAAAGTGGATATTTATATTAAAGTTGTTTGTAAATACTATTGTTTTTACAATTTTATCCTTAAAGAGAGAGAGTTTGTTTATGTTTCCAACATGTTATTTATTACCAATTGAAGAAAAATATATATAATAAATAGGGATATGTATGTAAAGAAATAATTAATGTAGTTGGAAATAGCAAAGAGATCTTATAAAAAAATTTCAAAAGAGTCTTATAATTAGAGACGGAGGTAGTATATTATAAATAATTTTGAGGCATAGACGATAAAATAATGACATATCATTAAACAGTATATTGAAAATTTTGTGCACAAAAAAGTATTTGTAAATTATAAATGCTATACAATTATTAATAAAATAAGTTAAAGACATCCTGATATTTACAAGTTCTTTACGTGTTTTCATATATGCCAATAGTAATGCGAGATTTTTTTTTCTTTTCATTCACAGCTACTATAAGAAAATATTAATGTTACATCATCATGAAAGTTGAAGATCATCACATTATACTTTGAACAACTACATAAGCATATTAAAACTCTTGTCACCAACAATGAATTCGTTTAAATGGTAAGAGATTTGAATGGATTCAACATGTGATTTGGAGTTCGACTTATAACTCATGCATATGGAAAGAATTTGGTTGGGAGGGGAAAATCTTTAAATCCACCTTGTGTGCCCCACAAATTTGTGATGAAGATCAATCACTGATAAGCGAAGGTGGAAACTTTGCATCATATCATGGTGATACAAAGCATTATATGTATGGGTCGTTTTTTTTTTGTTGACAAAAGATATATATGCATCGTTATACTTATTTTTTTTGTTTAATGGGAGTCTTCTTACTCACATTTGACATACTAATAATCTCTTCTCAAGTGTACATAAAAAAAAACTAATATATTTAATTAGTTGGTTACTTCTAAGTAGATAAAAAAAACAGAATTGTTCTTCTCTCATCTATTTTGCTCATTCCCGTCTTACGTGAGTTAACTCACGCTGAAAAATATACTTATGTGAGTTAACTTACGTTGAAAATACACTTGTGTGAGTTAATTCACGCTCGCCTATTTGACAGGAATGAGCAAAAACAGATGGGAGAAAAGCATAGAAAACTACTATATTGAAAAAATAAATTAAAATTATGGGCCAAGTCGTGCCTATGAAAAACTGAAAGTATCTATATTTTCGGATTTTAAAATATAAAACTATTACTTTTTCTACTCTACGACCTTCTCACACACCCTATAAAAATTTTAAAAATCTCCATCAATTTTTAGATTATAAAATCCAAAAACATCAAACTGTGTTCGGATTTTATAATCCGAAATATGCTTATGTATAATCAATCAGCAATCAGAATCTCTTCCATTTCAGCAGTTTTGAATTTTGTTTTTAAAAACAACAAAAATACTAAGTAAAAAATAATAAAAACTTGTCAAATAAGATCATAAAAATACCACCAAAAAATTCTAAAAATCAAATAAAACTAATGAAAAAAAATCGGATTTTTCTGAGATTATGAAAAATAAAATAAAAAATGAAAAATGGTCTAAACGATTGAATTTTGGATTTAGAGCGGCGGAGTCCCATAAAAAGTCTCTTTTAAGGGAGTCTTGATCCTTGATTTTTTTTTCTGATTTTCTGGAAAGTTTCAGAGCAATCTGATCAAGTAGCCCAAAAACCAAATTTTTGACTAAGAACAACTAACAATGACCTAAAACAGAAAGATTGGAGTTAGGAAGATTAATTTGGTCCTTAAACTGGTTATCCATGTTACAAACAGACTCAAAATTTGTACTGATATAATTCGGATTATATAATCAAAACTTTTTTCCCCTGAAAAAGGGGGTTTAGTTCGGATTCTATAATCTGAAGAAAAAAAAAAGGAACGTAACCTATTTTTTGAGGTTTTCAGATTATAAAATCCGAAAGATGAAAAACTCTTCTTTTTTTCACCCACATAACAAAGGAAAAACTCAGTTCGGTTTTCAAAATCCGAAAACCTCAAGGGCATTTTCGAAAGAAAAAATAAGACGCACGAGGCACAAGCAATAAATAGGGTGGAAAAAATAATAGTCAAAATATAAATCTTCTTAAAATGTGTGCACCCGTGTTTTTTTTTACTCACCCCTATGTTTTTGAACTGTTGCTAACTCTTTTTTTCTTAACACCTCATTTATATGTTTTGAACCCTTTTGTGTCAATTTAGGGAATATTGATCATTACCTAAACTTGGTAGCTTCTGCTCTTCTTATTTTCTTCACTTGTGATACACGATACATAAATACATATTGCTTAGAGTAATTGCTATTATTTTTCTTGCTTATGTTAAACACTTGAGTTTGAAATATCATCACTATTCAGTTTCCAAAACACCATATCTTTAGACTCCCTTTATCAGGAACATTCAACTTAGCATGGATTTGATGATATATATTAGAGGCAAAACATCACGAAGAATTTGCAAATTCTAAAGGAGCGTTCAACTTAAGGATGGAGTTGATGATATTAGTGGCAAAACATCACGAAAAATTTGCAAATTCTAAACTCGTTGCTGATTTACAAAATATTGAACTTACATCATCTCTGTTTTAGAATTAAATGGAGCCAAAAATATACCTCTTAATAGGACCAATATTTATATGAGGTACCCAACCATTATGACAAAAATTAACTTTGTAACTATTAACTATGCAAATCTCCATGTTACTTTTGACTTGATCCAATTGCAACACAACCCCTTCCCAAAATTAGATCCCTTTCGGTCCTTATTGATACACGGAATGACATGATAGCTACGTCTATATTTCGCTCTAATCATCATCTTACCAGTTGTCGATGCAATGATGGAGTTTGGCGAACTACGATGATTGGAGGGACAATATTACGAGAACAACGTTCTCAAATGTGACGTTACTAAGTTGAACACAATCAGAAGAGACAGTTGGAGCGAGTGCTACCTGTAAAGACCCTCCAACACTAAAGCAAGTGAGATCTCAAGGTACTTTAAGGTTTATCTCAAAAAGATAAAGTATACCTGATTTTTCAGTGGGCTGCTCTATTTATAGATTCTCAATTGGTAGATGAGTATGTGTGTTTTAATGGTTGCACTCTTACGGCACAAAGGTTGGACATACGCTTAATTGTATACATGGCTCGAATTTGCTTTAAGTGACTTATTTAATGATTTGTTGATCTTTGTTGGTACATGTGATCTTGTATAGGCATTATAGCCTCTTATTGGTCCTTAGGTTAGCTAGTAGGCTTTGAGTCTCAAGGTTGGACTTTGACTCAACCAAAAACATATTGTTTGGATGATAGATTTGAAAAGAAAAAAAAATGAAAAGGTTTTGTTAAAATTAAATTTAGAGAATTCCAAATATCATCTAAACATTAAAGATTTAAAATTCTTTCCTTACTATTTATATAATGTGAATCTTAAATTGCTCTATATGATTCTTTCAACTTATACAAATTGGTTATTATATGTTTCAAAATTTTCACATTAGTCCCTATTAATTTTTTGAATTTTCAAATTGATTTTAATAATTTTTCAAATCTTGCAAATTTACCTCTGTATTTTTTAATATTTACATATTGATCCCTAAAATTATTTTTTTGGAGATAGGTCCCTACAATTTGCAAATTGGTTCACATGCTCCATAGTTGCTTTGCTCACTTAACTTTTTGAAAACTTTTAAAACTCTTATATTGGAATAGTTTTCATTATATATTTATTGTTTTATTCCAAAAAAAAAATTAAAAATACCCCAACAAAATTTTCGAATGAATTATTTTATTAATTTTTCCAAAGAAAATATTATAAATGAAAATTCATATGAAGTACCCAAACATACTCTTGTAATGTATTTGGATTAAAGATTTTAGAGGGAAGAACTTATATATTTTTTTAAAATTAAATAAACTATAAATATGTCTAAAAACAAATCAAGTTGATTAGAATTTTATATGATCATTCATATGTTATTCTTTTAAATTTTCAAAATTCTTAAAACATACAAAAATATATACATAAGGATTCAAAATCATTCTCTCTAAAGCACTTCAAAATCCTCCGTCAAAACATGCTATTGATTTGTTTATTTGTTTTTAGAGGAGTTATTGATTTTTTTGTTATTGATAAAACATGAATTTTATCAGTTTTAATGTACCTCATCTCATTTTTTTGTTATTGATCCACAACATATACTACCAAAAACTCCCTATAAAGAAAATACTGCCAAAATTGCGACTATTGTTTAAAATGCGATGCGATCGAACCAATCAGAATTTTTATTTGTTTTTTATCACAAGATTTTTTTTTTAGAGGTTTTTTACTACAAGAATTATCGTTTGTTGTTTTAGGAATGAAAATTTTTCAAGGCAACGGAAAATTTTAAATTTAAATAAATTAAATAAACTGAAAATATTATTCGACTGAATTGTTTTTTTTTTTTGTTAAATAGCTTAATGATTAGAAATTCGTCTCTAAAATGAACATACAAAATTACAAGAACTCCAACATGATCAAAATAATTTAACTACTTTTTTTTCGACGTTATCATTTAACAATTTTTTTTAGCAAAATCATTTAACAACTTAATCCGTTAATCATTGATCCGTCGGACAAATTAAAAAACCTATGCGACAATAAGAATAGTTTGTCTCTCTTCTCTATCAAACCTTTTTTCTTAAAGAAAGATGTTTATTTTTTTGAAGGAAAAAGAAAGATGTTTATAGCATTTCATTAATAAGAATATCAATAATACAATGAGAGATATTAAAATAAATGATGAGACTAATTGATAACACGGCTTCACCAACCAACTAAAGTTACCACATTTACTTGTCATTGAATTTCACCCAAGAGTTTATCAGTTATTGTGATCATATTATTCAGTTACAAAATTCCTGATCTTTAAATTCGTGGCTTGATACTCTTTTTGGCTCATTTGACATATTAAGATTATAGAAAATAGATAGATTGAGAGATGCAGGCCGCATAGGGAGGAAACTTCTTTTCTTGAATCCTTCCGTATCCTCCGCCACACCAACACTTTTTTTTTTTTAAGAAAATACTATTTTTTTCCGTATGAATAGCATATACTCTACAGGTAAATATATAGACTAATCATAAAGTTTTCAATTTGATTAAGATCACAATATTGAAATTTAACACCCTTACATCGATGAGATTGGTCAATTAAATTATCTTTGTGAATATCCAGAATTTCGTTCATATTCTTATACAAAAAAAAATATTAATTTCTACAACATTTTGTGTTATTATTTTTATGAATCAAAGATACTGATGAAGATTTTTACAAAGATTAAAAGTATTGGTTGAAAATTTTACATTGACTAAAAATGTCGACAAAAAATTTAAAGCATTAAAAAGTACGATTTTTTCTATCGAGGTTAATTTTTTTTATATATATTTACATAGATCATTAATTTAATTAAAAAAAAGAAAAGATAAATCTAAAAATAAAACGTGAGGCCACGTGAGGCCTTTTGAATGTCGTGCAACAAAGTAGATAGATCATTCATATGATATGATAATTAATGTTGATGTTGTGTTTGACTTATTGTTATGTTGAAACCAAGTTTGAAGAGAAAGAGAAGAAAAACAGTATCCTAAATAGATTTTCACCTTACCTAGTTTCTCTCTTTACCACTCACTCTAACTACTTTCTATTTCTATTCTATTCTGTCGCTCCTAATTCAATGGATTTTCTCATCCAACAACTTCACCCCATTCTTCTCCTCCCAGGTAAGGTACTTTCTTTTTCTCTCTCTTCTTTGCATGTTCATTTTTGTTTGTTTATTGTTTTTGTTTGTTATTTAAACCTGCATATCATTGTTGTGTATGACATAATTAAAAAAGTTGAATTTTATTATTATTTGTATTGTTTCTCTTGTTTCATTAATTATTATGAAACTTTATGAGGTTTGAATCTGCTCCTTTATAATCTAATAATGATTGATATTCAAGATTCTGTGTGTTCAATTTTTGTTTCTTTATGTTTTAGTATTTATAAGTTAATTTTCAAAATCCAACAAGATGCATTTAATTGCTTTTAGCATGCATATTGTGATGTGCATATATAACTCTTACCAATTCTTGAAAAGTTTTAGATTATG
>Ga0315913_1007575_pt1 | contig 12983 bp, 10 predicted proteins | sample MpolsnodulesMG_FD_207736 | JGI IMG/M metagenome (GOLD analysis project Ga0315913, IMG submission 207736) | Medicago polymorpha root nodule microbial communities from Los Angeles, California, United States - small nodules | ecosystem: Host-associated > Plants > Roots > Nodule | place: USA... | reverse complement strand
TATGATGTAACAAACTCTAGTTTTATTCTCAACAAATGTATCTATTTATACTGTTGTATTCTGATTCAGAAAATCAATGAACTGAAACATTTTCATTCATTAGCCTTTCTCTCTATAGTTTTTACGTGTGAGACTTTGTGATACATGTGTGAGAGACAAAGGGTGACCCATTGTTTAACATTCTTTAATTAATCTACACTCAATGCTTTTTGGACTTCAATTATTGATCATATGGTTTTATATTTGCTTAATAAATCTTGAACACATCATTAATTGGGTATAGGTTTAATTGAAGAATTATTATACTTATCCTACAAAATGTATCTTTTATCAACATCACAACACAAAATAATTCTGTCAATCTCATTGTCAATTCAAACATACATTAAGATTTATCACTAATGTCAATATTTTTTGCATACTAGGTCACTAGTGTCAATAAAATATTTTTATTATTTCACTCACTTTTTGATGAAATTTATGTGGGTCTCTAATCATATAAAAAACACTACTTACATAAATTATGGAGAAAATTTAGTTTATTTTTTTTTAAAATAATAGAGAATACTAGAAAAATTGTGTTTTCTTATATATTTTTTATTATAAATAAAAAGGTAAAGAATGACATATACCTTTGTTCCATTCCATTTTTTTTTTGAGGTTCTTCACAAATTGCATGAATTTTTACTCTTGTCATTAGCAGTGTATTCATGGAGAGAAATACTTGTCATATGGACATCAACACAAGTAATCAAAAGTAAAATGTGAGATTTAATTAATCTTATGAAGTGCTTTGCTGCTTCTTAATTGTTTTTTTTAGCATATATAGCTTTTGAGTGGTTCCGCAGCTACATTAGACACCTTATTCATTCATATATAGATGATGAATCATGCATATTCAAAGTCTTTGAAGTCAAATTTCATTCCACCTTTTCTTTATAACACAGATTTCATTCCACCACTCATTCACAGCTCCTCTTTTGCTTTTATAAAGTGAACGTGGGCCATAGTACCCATATGTTCTTAAAGTGTACCTTTGATCTTCTTGTTTACAGATATAGTATCCAAGAATATATGCCGCTAAAATTTCTATCAAATCTAACATTTGGTACCTACCATGATTTTCATGAGCGTAAATTGTAAAATTTTCTCTTTGTTAAGAACATAAGTTGTAAAACTTATATATACAGACCGACACATGAATGCGCTAACGTTTGAATTTTTTTTTTAAGAAATGACGTTTGAAAATTATGAACGCTATTTTTTATGAAATTTTAATTTTGATTAAAAGTAAAAATATAAATGTTTTTTTCTTTCAAATTATAATAGATCAAACTAACCATAATTATATTTTTTTTTTTGAAGATAAAATGAAGTTTAGTCAAAACGCAAAGAATCCTATCAAGCACAAAGAATGCTTGACTATGATACTTAAATAGGAACATACAAAGGAAAAGTGTGCAGCATATATGCGGAACACCGAAACAAACATCCATGCATCAAATACAAACTTCTACAAATAAACAAAAAACACCCTTCACTGAGGGCCGCCGAAACCAATAAAAACTAAACACCATGACCAAAAAGTCATCTCCAAAAACCAAAGTCTAAACGCCTAGCAGACACAAGTCTTGTGCCAAACCGTTGCAAACCCATCCAAAATAACCATCAATCCTACCAAAAACCCGTGTAACCGCACTTTGCTTCTCTTCTGCAGTTGAGCGCAGTTAAGCACAGGTAAAATCACCACCTAAATATTTGAAAACCCATTAACGACAAACTCATAGAAGAAAACTCACAAAAAAAAAAATAACCTCCACCAAAAACCACCACTAACCACCACAAAAACCAGCAGCAGCACCACTGCACAAAACTACCATTCACCGCCACAAAACCACCTTTAATCCTCACCAAAAATCAGCACCAGCTACCACGAGCATCACCACGAAAATCAACACCAGCCACCACGAGCATCACCACCATGAGCAACATTAACCATAATTATATATTTCAATGAAACCAAAAATATAATAAAAAATATAATCTAAATTCAATTTTTTTAATGACACCAACAACAATCTTTATTCCTTCAAAAAACATCTTTATTATAGAAAAAGTTGTTGTTTAAGAATATAATTGGAATAATGAAAAAGTAAATATTGATACACTCATATAGTTTGTTACACTTTTTAAATGATAAAGAAAAAAATTGAACATTTATGTTTGTTACACTTTTATTTTAATATTTACATCTATTCTTATTTATTTGTTACATGTGTTATTTGTATTGAAAATTGAGAGCATTTTTGGAAACAAAAAATCAGCTCAAAAGAGCTGAAAGGGATTGTTTTCTTTATATATAGTATATATAGCAAAAATTAAAATAACTTTATCCAATTTTTTTTTACAAAAACAAAACGATGTTTATTCATTCAGATCGATAAAGTACATCACATACAAACATCACTCATAACGTACAGGGTGAATCTGCAAACAAACTCACAACATCCAAGTTAATAGCATATACAACAGCAAAATACTTACAAATAATATGTTAAAATCTAAGTCATCAAAATACCCATATTTCCAAATATACAATAAGTTGGAGTTTCTCTCACTAGAAAACTAGGGTCAACTCAATTTGTCTTAACTTTATCCAATTTCTTTATATGCCTTTTTTTAGGCTAAACTATTCGTTTAATAGATATTTTTTATTTGGAGTCACACACATTAAATAAAAAATTAATACATGTCTATTAAATTAAACTGTAACTCATTGAAACAATCGACACATTCATAATTTTACCAATAACTAATAGAGAACCTGTATATAAAAAAATGTTTAGAGAACGTGCCTTGCTTTAAACATTTTTAGTTACATACATGCTCTCTATTTGACCGATAAAACACTAGTATTTTATTTTTTTACTTGAGAAAAATATGCAAACAAGAAAAAAAAATTACAACCAACTTGTAGACAAAAAAATTGATATACAAGGGAGAAAATTGATGCAGAAAGCTAAAGCCACCCACCACCAAGGGATTGAGGGTAGACACGTGTTCAAAGCTCATTGGTTTCTTCCGCCAAAATGCCTATGTGTGGGAGGAGATTGTCTCCAGTTTTTACTCCCATTAGATAGGTGAGAGAATGTGTTTGTAATAATAAAAAGGGAAAAAGAGTATAATTAAAGGTGGATTGTTAGGTACCGGAGAAAACAGGAAGGATCTCTATCGGAGAGGATCCACTCCCCGTACACCACCTTCAACTTCCTCTTATATATTGTTTAGCCACAAATACACATGGTACGTCCTTTAAAGTTGCATTGTTATAACACAAGTTTCTTATTGTTTAAGGCTCTCTTGAAGGAAAGGTGGACACAATCCAAAGGTTAGTCCCTCAACTTGAATGATGGTATTTCCTTTCTCATAGTACAAAATTTCTCTAAAAATGAAAAGACTTCAAATGTATTGGAGGAAAATTTTGGAAGGTATAGAAAAATTCTTCAACTCTTTTCAATATTATTATAATACACTCAAAAGTAAAAATATATATTAATCATAATTACTTACTAAACATAGAAGAATTCTATATCTTTTTATTAACCAAAAGTCACACTAGTCACTCATATAACAACACTTTTGGAGTTGTGTTCTATAAAATATAATGTCATAGACTCATAGCTGTACTATTTTCTGCATTTTGTTGTATAGAGACAGAGAACCAAAGGAAACTGGGAGAGTGCTATTTTCATCTATAGTATATATATAGAGGACAAAATTGAAATGAAAAAGATAACAAATCAATGCATAGTAAAAAAAACAGGGGTGTAGAAAGCGACTCACATATATAATCTGTATTACATGGATAATTAACTCACTATAAATAAGTCTACAACACTACCACTCAAACTGTGAGAGCTTAGTATAAAATTGAATTGGCAAAATTAAATGTTGCTATATAAAATCTCAAGAATTAACAATTGAGCACACACTGAAGAAAGTTTAGCAGTGATTATTTTTGCAAACAACAGAAAACAAGTCACTAGACTGATACATGATGATGATTGTAAATTGTTTGTGCCATTAAGGATTAGCCGATTAGCCTCGCACCATTAAGGATTAGCCGATTAGCCTCGAACGCAAAGCATATGGATACACCCTACAATGGGAAATAAAAAGAAAGAACAATGTATGTCAATGAAACTAACACAAATATTGAAGAACATGTAATATTATAAATAAACAGAAGGGGGGGAAAAACTCAATGTGTTAGTTCTAAATTACCAGGTGATTGCGACAAATGATCAACTTGAGCATTCAACCAAATTTTGAGAATAAACACAATCATCCTGAGTTCTGGTTAAACAGGAAAAGGTAACAGCAACGTGAGAATGCAAGACATAACATTTGGATCATGATTGGAGATGATTGATTTTGTATACATTACCTTTTTAGCTGCAATTTTTCCTAATGTAGAGTTAATGCCACCATTCCATTCAGATTCATATCCTGGTCCTACGCGTATTTCTGTGAGTTTTGATGTGTTCAATACTCCATGTGAGAAAATTTCCATCATGGGACAATCTATTACAAATAATGTCCACAATAGTGGAAATTTGAAGCCATATCTTCCCTTGCAAAAACTTCTTAGCTTTGGTAACTTATTCAATCGCAGGTACCGCAATTTCATAAAACATAGCACAGAAGCATCATTCTCATCATCACTTGCAACAATTTCTTCTATCTTTTCACAACCATCTACGCATAATTTCCAAAGTTTTGGTAAATTAGCAACTGTTGATGATTTCAGAATATATTCCAGTCCACCGCAAAATGCTACTTCCAACTGCTCTAAATTCTCAAACAACACCGAGGATGGAACTATGTTCTTCAGCTTAGAACATCTATATACACCCAAAGTTTCAATATTTTGAATGAATATTTGCACCTCAGGTTTCTCTTCACATATAAACTCGAGGTTGGCTAACTTAACGAGATCTAAACTTCTCAACTTCATAGTTGTTTCAGAATGTCCAGCGCATTCGCTTCCACTCGAGAAAATACATGTGAAGGAACTACATGTCACCTTAAGCTTAATGAGATTGATAAATCTTTGGAGGAAATCTGATGGAAATTTGACAGACTCATCATGAAAACAACGCAGGCGAAGAGCTGTTACTCTGTAGATAAGCTCGTCATTGCATAACATGGTGGCATCGTTGCTGTTCAGAATAAGCTCCCTTGTCTTGGGGACAAACTATGAAACACAAGTAATCAGATTCAAGCTAATAGATATGTAAAGAAAAGAATAATCATATAAACTTAATGAAAACATGGAATGAAACTAACACTCTCATTTTGTTTACTTTTTCAAAGAGAAAATAATAAGCAGCACGACACATATCTATTAAAAATGACATTTGTCGGCAGAGTATTGAGATGTAGAATGCACCTGTTCAATTGAGAGAAGGGGTGGTGTCTCATCGGGGACCTTTTCTTGGCAATTTGGAGACCTTGGCTTGAACAGTGAGAGCTTGTCACAATGAAGAACATCCACATGTCTTAAAACAGGACAATCCAGGGTATGTAATCCACGGTAGAAGCTTTGAAGTTGTGTCAAATGTCGAAAACTCAGAGATGTTAATTCTGGGAAAATAAGTATTAGATCTTTGTCAAGCAATTCATCCGGTGCTGCAAACATCTTTATGCCACATTCTTCAATATAAATTTTTTGGAGATGCTGAAGCTTTTTAGCCATAGAGAGGGGAAGTACATGATTAAGGATTTCGCACTTAGTAACTCTCAATAGGCAAATGTTTTGAAACTTGAAGCTTTCATTAGGATTCCCACTCCATATGTGCTTCAACTTTGGTAATTTCTCCAAAGTGAGAGTTTTCAAATGCATATCCAACATTGTATGCATACCACCATCTGCTTTTAGACCTTGTGTTTCAAAGACAACTTCCAGAGCAAGACAATCAGTTACGGTCACTGTCTCCAGCTTCTGCAATTTATCCAGAACATAAGATGGAAATACATTTGATAATTTACTGCAGGATTCAATTTTCAATTGCTTCAGTTTGCAGAAGGATTTTGGGGCTAGTTGATTGTGCCATACTGAGTTCAAGAGTTCCATGTGGGATATTTCAAATGTCTCCAAGTTTGGAAATATAACCTACAATGAGTAGTATGCTTAGATCTTTAACAGTTGATTGCACAAGCGGCAGAACAAAAGGAAAATAAAAAATAGTAAATAGTTAAAGTGTTGGAGACACTACTCACCTGATCATTAGACACAGAACTACTGGACTTTCCATCAGAGAAGAATATCTCCAGCATTTGGCAATTACTGATCTTAAGATGCGTCAGGTTTTCAAGTCCTTTTGCAACCGAGGATGAGAATGCGTACGCTACCTTACCACATTCGTCAATTGTCAAACTCTTCACGTTTTGAATACAAGAGTGATGCAAAGGTTTGTCATCCCATAGTTTCTCAGAATTGATCTTAGACAGCTTCAATAGTTCAAGGCGGGGCATCACAACCTATTAACAAAAAGATTCTCATGAAGATCGTATTTTTAGTATTAATTTATGTCGTGAAAAATACCAACAATAATTGAGATGACAGGATAGTTCATTATGAATATCTAATCTAATGAGGTACATAATGAAATTTAAAGGTATGGGATTTGATGAAACAAAAATATCATACTGTTTATTGAAAAGAAGATAAGTTTCAATTACATTGTTTAAAAAAATAGAGATGGTAAGAGCTATAGTATTATTTATTAGAGTGACTCCACCCCCTTCCCCCAAATGAGAAAATATAGGTATTGGAGGAATCATTTGATAGTTCCTATCAACTCTATTTATCTTTTTATTTGATCGAAAAATGTCAGTTCAAGTCATTACCTTTTGTCAATCCAAACGTAGCACATATGAGTTTCAGAAGCTTCAGTCAGAAATTAATATATGAAATGAAATTTGTGAACACATTCAAATTTATGGAATAGGATTATGAAAAAGTATGTAAACATCTAAAAAAATTAATTCTAGCTATGTTGAAACGCCAGCCCAGAGTCACATAATTCGCAATTCTCGTTGGTACGCGGTACAGGTTCGCGGTACGCGACATGTGAAGAATTCGGTACGTATAGGGGTATAGAGCTTCGGTACGCGATACCAATGTTAAAAATGATCCACACATCCAAAAGAAAGAAAAGAACATCAAAACATCAAAGTTGTCAGACAGCTTATAGCATAAATGCACAAAGTTGTTGAATGAGAGAAAAGACTAAGCCCCACATCGGAAGATTTGAGAGAACTATATATGAAAGCTGCTATAAAACCAAGCAAATAGATTGAGATGTATGGATTTGAGGACACGCAGCTTGTGTAGCAGCTAGCGGTGTCTTTATCCAATTCACCATTTATTTATTATTGTTCAAACATTTTTTTCCAACCATTCACCGTTATTCCTTCCTTGGAACGTGTGGTTCGGCAGTTTTTACGAATTCCACATGAATTCATGCGTACCCAATACGCTGAAAGTACCCGAATTCGGTACTCACAAATTGGTACGCAGTTCTCTCCATTTTCCACGAATTATGTTACTATGAGCCAGCCTAAAGCACTCTATGTGGCTTAAGAAGACAAATTGAGAAGTAGAAACGTTAAAGGATGTTTTAACCTTTTTATAAATCAGTGCCTCCGAAGTGAACTTACTCGTTGGCGCACATAAATTCTTGAGATTAGGCAAAGATTGAAGTTCAAGAGAGCGTAACTCGGGGAATATAATTTCTTCATTTGCCTTAGATGTTTCCACAACGAAGATGTCAGTAATCGTTTGACAATGAGAAACTTTTATTTCACGAAGTTGAGGAAGGTCTCTTAAAAGGGAACACCATAATAGATTCTTCAACTTCTCACAACCTTTGACTTCAAAAGATCTTAGTTTGGTAAAAGATGATTTAGGAATTGGTCCATGACATATTTTATCTAGATTAGGCAGGTTTTGAAGAGTAAAAGTCTCTAACTTGGGTAAAGCAGGATCGGGACTACGCCTCCCCTCCGAATTAATGATGTACAGAAGTTCAGTACAGTCTTGAATGTTCAAATGCTCTAATTGCGGAAAGCCTTTCCCATTCAGTTCATAAAGGACATTTTTAACACCATGTATTTTGGAAAGACACATGTCCTCAGCTGAATTCAACAAGGAATCAATCCCACGATCAAAACGAAAGCTTGAACTCATATTGTCCTCGAGCTTAAGCATTTTGGAAGGTTTAGAAGCATTTCCAGACCAGTCCAATAACCATTTCCACTTATCGCCGACAAATATGTTGTATCTTTCAAGCTTTTGAAAGCCCAGTAAGTCCCTTGGCCAAACTGAAGCATCTTGAATGCTTATGTCCAAAGTGGTTAGATGAGACAAATTCCTTAGCTCTTCTAGACTTGCCTTGTTGCTTCTCGTGACATCCCATTCGATAAAGCAATTCCCCATGTACAACTCTTCCAGGCGCGTTAAACTTGAAATAAGATTTGCAGGAATGAAACTCAATGCAGAACAGTTGGTTAAATTCAGCATCCGAAGATTAGTTAGTTTTCCTAATTCTTTCGGGAGCTTTTTAATATCAGATCTTTCAAGGCTGAGAATCTCTAAACTTTCCAGCTCTGCAACCATTGATATGTCTTCTAACACACACCCAGAAAGATCCAATGTTTTGAGTTCTGTCAAGGATCCAAGAGATGATGGTGGAGAAGGGGTAAACATCATTCCGTATAAACTAATGACCTTCAGCTTTATCATCTCAGAGAAGAAATCATCAGTAACTTTCAAATAATCACCTATATTCTGAAGCTGCAGTAGCTCCAAATCTGGGCACTCCAGCTTTTCCGGAAGCTTGTAAATATAAGACCAACGCAAGATAATCTGAACGAGTTTTTTAGGCTCATCCATCTTTGGCCATTCCTTCATTTCAGTGTACCGTTTCACCGCATAGGTTGGTCGAGTCCTAGATGCAATTGATTTACCCACATCTCTTGTAAGATCATGAATTCTAACCCGTTCGATTTCGGACTCAAGTAACAACGAGGAGGCCTTGAGATCGTTTATTAATGTGTAGAATCTGACTCTTGCCTCCGCCAATGAGTGACAGTCTGCAAATAAGCCTAACCCCCAGTAACATATAAACAGTGGTCCAGTGTTCATGTAATCTAGTCCAAAGGAACTAATGAATAAGAATAACAACTTCTGTTCCTCACTCTCTAACCAATTGTAACTCAGCTCCACAGTTGAGTAAACTTTCTCATGCAACCCTTGTGCATCAAATTTCTTCAATTGATTTAAGGCATCCTTCCAGACAGATTCTACATATTGATTGTTAGGTTTAACTTTTTTCATCAAACCCTTTGCCAGATTATCGATCAAAAGGGGCAACCCAGCACAGCATTTGGCGACTTCTACTGCAATTGGTTTTATATTGGATTCTTGAACAACATCACCTGCCATTTTCTCAAACAATTTCCAACTATCCTCCTCCAATAAAGCTTCAAGTCTGAATTCTTTATCAAGGTAGAAGTCACAGGTGTTCAACACGTTAAGATCTCTGGATATCACCACCAACTTGCATCCTTTGTGATCATCACCATAAGGAATCCCCACATCTGTCAAATTAAATTTACTCCAAATGCCATCCAGAATAACAAGAATATGATCCTTCGCAGTTATCCGGTCACGTAATTCCCTTGCTCTTCCGACTCTGTTCTCTGCGGTAAATTTCATACGTAAGCAATCAGCAATTTGGGTTTGAATGTTGTCAACATTGGCAATTTGGGTTTGAATGTTGTCAACATTGGGAGAATCGGTTAAGGTAGCCATAACAACAGCATCAAGTGAGGGATTAAATGAGGGATTAGTCTCAGTTTCCCAAGCTACCTCTTCCATTAGTTTTGTCTTGCCCACTCCACCTGCACCATAAACACCAATAATGAAGAATTTAGGATTATTCAATGCCATCATAATCTCATTCAAAATTGTTGTTCTGGAGTCCAGGGCCACATAACATCTACTGGAGGGTGAAACTGTGACCCTACAAGGATCATCGTAATCAATTCGGTCAAAATTGTTATCTGCTAGGACTTTGGTAACTTTAGCTTTCATCTTTGTTGCACTCCTGCTAAGACTGTGTCTTATGATAACATTGTCTTTAGCTTTTGTATGAACTTTACTATCAATAAGTTCATTTGCCTCTGCAAGAATGTCGTTGACTCTGTTCAGCCAGTTCAAGACACTCGATTCAATTCCTTTTCCGTTTCTTCTAGACTCATCAATAGTGTGCTGCATGGCATCTTTTGATCCTTCCAGCGTTTGGACCACGGTTTTTAAATCTTCACAAATGACACGGTAATCCATAACGTAACCAACTTGACGCATTGCAGGATCAACCACAGCTCCAGCAACTTTACCAATAAGATCATTCATGGCCACACCTTTACTGCAATAATTTGCAATAATTAGTTGCAATAATTTGCTGATCAGTGTGTGTCTTCTTTTTTATTAGTGTGTTATTTTATCTAGTGTATTTTTCTGTGTTTTCTATGCCACAAAGACAAACATGTGTCCTAATTTTTATTTTTATTAGTGATAAGTACATGAATCGTATTTTTATCTATCAAAGTAAAATATATTTCTTTTAATTTTTATATTTATCAATGAAAAGTGTTTGCCTGTTTTTTTATATATTAATCGCAATTATTTGTCCCTTGTTTTTTTTAGACTTATCAATGATAACTTGTCAAAAAAAAAAAGATTTATCAATGATAAATATTTCTTCCATGTTTTTTGTGTATCAATGGCTAATATGTTTAAAATATTTTTATATTTTTCAGTGATATATATTTGTTTCATATTTTTTTATATATATTATGAGCAATAATATAGGGGAGAGAGAGAGAGGAGAAAGGAAGGAGAGAGAGAGAGAGAGATGGGAATGTATCAACGAAGGTATGTTGGTAGAAAGCTAGCTTGTAACTTAAAGACTTATTTCGCATTTCATCACGAGCTTATTGATTATATACTAGATTATATCTTATTTTTAGTTTCGCATTTCATCACGAGCTTATTGATTATTTACTAGATTATATCTTATTTTTAGAATTAAATAGTGTTTGAGCTTATAGCTTATCATTTTTACCCTTATTATTTGTATCTAAAATATACTTTTACCAGTTTGTATTGTTATGTGTATAACTTTAATTGTTTCGTGTATAGGTTATAGTTTTTATTGGGCTGACTTCCCGGGCTATAATGATTTCGTTCGTGACACATGGATCTCGTTCAATTTCCAAGGTTCGGGTGGTTTTGTGTTGAGAAAGAAATTGAAGATGTTGAAATCAAATGTAAACGAGTGGCACCAACAACACTCTAAGAATTTGGATGGTAAGATATCTAGTGCTAAGAACCGCATGGCCCTTTTAGATTTAAAAGCTGAAGAAACGTTGCTCCATGAGGACGAGATGGAGGAGCTCCATTCTTTATCCGTTAATTTGCATTCATTGGTACGGGTTCAAAACAATATGAATTGGCAAAAGTTGAGAATAAGTTGGTTACAAGAAGGAGATGCAAATTCCAAAAAAATTCATGGTTTTATGTCCAATCGAAGGCGCCATAATGCCATTAATGTGGTGTCTGTCGATGGTGTTACTGTTGATGGAGTGCATGATATTCGAGCATCGGTCTTTAACCATTTCTTTTCTCATCTCAAATCGATTGGGGCGGCCATGCCTGGTATTGAGGGACTCCAGTTTCGCCAACTTTCTTATGCTGAAGCCGGAAATTTAACAAAGCCTTTTTCTTTAGAAGAAGTGATGCAAGCGGTCTGGGATTGTGATAGTTTCAAAAGTTCAGGACCAGATGGTATTAATTTTGGTTTCATTAAACAATTTTGGGAATTATTAAAGGAAGATTTTATGAGGTTCTTAACGGAGTTTCATAGAAACGGTAATGACTTTCGATCCCGAAGGTGTATAGTCCGTAGAGGTGTATTGACTTTCGACCTATTTCTCTAGTGGGTCGTCTGCACAAGGTGTAAGCGAAGGTTTTAGCTAATCGACTGCGTGGTATCGTTGGAAGTGTGGTGTTAGACACACAATCAGCCAATGAGGTTGTCGACGAAGCGAAACGTATGAACAAGGAACTTCTATTGTTTAAAGTTGATTTTGAAAAGGTCTATGATTCAGTGGATTTGAGGTATCTTGACACGGTGATGGTTAAGATGAATTTTCCAACTATCTGGAGGAAGTGGATAAATGAATGTGTTGGGACGGCAACCGCATTGGTCCTTGTGAATGGTTGTCAAGCAGAAGAATTTCCTATTGAGAGGGGTCTTCGTCAGGGGGATCCTTTGTCGCCATTTCTATTTTTGCTGGCTTCTGAGGGATTTAATGTGTTGATGAAAGCAGTTGTTGAGGCGCATCTTTTTCATGGTTATGGTGTTGGGAGTGACAATGAGGTTCGGTTAACACATCTTCAGTTCGCGGATGACACACTTATAATTGGCGAAAAAACTTGGCTGAATGTTCGTTCAATGCAAGCGGTATTACTTTTATTCGAGGAGATATCGGGGTTGAAGGTGAATTTTCACAAAAGTATGTTGACAGGTGTCAATGTTTCTGATTCGTGGTTATCAGAGGCTGCTTTAGTGCTGAATTGTCGGAAGGGAACCATTCCTTTTGTTTACTTGGGCTTGCCTATTGGTGGTGATTCGAGAAAATTGTCTTTTTGGAAACCTGTCATTGATCGTATAGAAGCTCGCCTATCATCTTGGAACAATAAATTTCTTTCTTTTGGTGGTCGACTGGTATTGTTGAAGTCTGGCTTGTCCTCTCTTCCGGTTAACTTTCTTTCCTTTTTCAAAGCCCCTGCAGGTATAATTTCTTCTATTGAATCTCTTTTTAAAAGATTTTTTTTTTTTTGGGGGGGT
>Ga0315913_1007571_pt1 | contig 12985 bp, 6 predicted proteins | sample MpolsnodulesMG_FD_207736 | JGI IMG/M metagenome (GOLD analysis project Ga0315913, IMG submission 207736) | Medicago polymorpha root nodule microbial communities from Los Angeles, California, United States - small nodules | ecosystem: Host-associated > Plants > Roots > Nodule | place: USA... | reverse complement strand
CTGGTGGCGAGCAAACATGCCTCTCTGCCTATTTTTTCCTTTGTTAGCTCGCCATGGCGAGCTAGACTGCTTGGGAGGCGAGTAAACATGTGGTTCTGCCTATTTTTGCCTTGTTGCACTCTCTTGCTTGTTTTCCATCTTTGCTCAGTGTCTTGAGTCATTTTCCTGCACAATTAGGTCAAGTAAGATAGATAAAGCGTGAATAGATAAAATTTAATTAACTCTCGGCTTTTTTCCTTGATAACTTGCAAAACAAGTTACAAAAAGTGCCATAAATCTTCGTCAGAATTACTACTTCTTGGCACTTATCAATACAGACCAACTTTTCTTTATCAATTTTGAGGAACGATTCTGTCAATATCAAGTATGGTCTAAATCATCATTACAAAATCGGCTTGAAAAGTGAAGAATGTATCCTCCTTATAAAATCTTGGTTAAAGTCTTATTTTTTCAATGTGATACTTGTTTTTTTTTTTCTTTCCAATACACCCCCTAACGTCCAACAATATCGGCTTTGTGCGTGGATAGATAGGTGATCTAAATCGATAGACTCTGATACCATTTTAAAATTGAAATTAGATATAATTCAACCTTACAAAATGATGTAGGAGGGTTTCCTTAGTAATTTCAAAATATTTTATCAATTTTAGTAATTTTTTTGTTTTTGTTTCAGTTTGTTATTTTCGACCTATTAGGGTTTTGTTATTTCCCGATTTAAGCTTAACAGTTGTAGCCTAAGAGACAACTATTATTCATTCAATAATATTTTAGAGAGTTTTCTCAATTTATGGTGGATCTCAGATCCTATTTTCACAAGATTGTCGCTTGGAAACTCGTTCTTTTTCTATCTAGGTTTAGCGCTTGCTAATCCTTGCATCCGACTGCGTCACAAAACTGACTTTTCAAGTAAGGGGTGTCTCTCATCCTTGTAAACTCTTATATGAAGTTCTATTTTTTCAATATGGGATTAGAGATAAATATTTATCTTTGATAAAAAAAATGAGATTTGAGTTTTTTCCAATACTATAATTTAAATTTAAATTTTAAACAAGACTCTTTATATTATTATTACGAGATAAAATCAAGTGGTTTAATTTTAACACTTTGTAGCTCTAAAAGATGATAAACTATGTTGTTTTAATGGATAATGAATTGACTTTTATTAAAGCATGCATATGAAACCGTGTTTACGCGCCAATTTTTGCATCTCGCGACATTCCGGGAAAATATACGGAAGGTTCTACTTTGACTTGGTTTCTTCGCGATTTTCGTAAGAATTCCGTTGTTGAAACAATTATAAAGTTATGAATTCAGTTTTGCTATTAATGTATTTTGATAAACTATGTTGATAAAAGATGATAAACTATGTTGTTCTAATCGATAATGAATTGACTCTTATTAAAGCATGTGTATAAAACCGCGTTTACGCGCCAATTTTTGCATCCAACGACATTTCGGGAAAACATAGAAGTTACAAACGCGGCAAATTTTGCATCCCGCGACATTCCACGAAAACATAGAAGGTATGAACAGAAGGTTCTACGTTGACTTGGTTTCTTGTCGTCGTTTTTATAAAAGTTCCGTTACACGCCAATTTTTGCATCCCGCGACATTCCGGGAAAACATAGAAGTTATAAACGGAAGGTTCTACGATTGACTTGGTTTCTTGTCGTCGTTTTCATAAAAGTCCCCTTGTTGAAAAAATACATAAAGTTATGAATTCAATTTTGCTATTAATGTATTTTGATAATTTACCTTTATAATTTATGTATTCTAAGCTTAATATTTATACATATTAATTAATTAATTTAAAATGAATATAATTTAATTATTTTTTCTTTCTATCCTTTTTTAATAGGTGAAAGTGCCAAACATTATTTCCAAATTGTTGTGACCAGGGGTGGCCTAGAGGGTTGGCGGGAGGGGCGATAGCCCATGACACAATTTTTATAAGGGCACCAAAATTATTATTTTTACGTTATAATTAATACTATATAAATATATTTCATTTTAAATCGATTTGATTAATATATTGATAATATGTTTTTAAAGAACTTTGATAATGACGGAATCTTTCGCCATAAAAAATGTAAGAAGAAAGACATTCAAATAATTGAAAAGGTAAAATTTTATTAATTCGCCCAGGATACTAAATTTTTTAGAACGGACCCTGGTTGTGACAATTCAAAATTTCATCATCAACATTAACTAAACTATTTTTTTGCCCGTTAGAACTCTACTACTCTATTTATAAGTTCACAACGTTAAAAAATGAACAAGTAGTGAATACTAAAGATCAATAAGGACCGTTCTCGTGAACTTACATCAATTAATAAAATAAAAAAATAAAATTTATTTTGGGAGTTGGGACATTTGTCTGAAATTACTTTTCAATTGCGGTACTGGTAAGGTTTAAATGCCTTAATCTCACAAAAATCTATTCATAACTTCAACCATACATTATGCAGAGATGCTTTCATAAGAATTTAAACTTGTATCACTGGAAACTTTTATTAAACTTGTATCATTCAGTAAAATATTCTAACCAAAACAAATTGCTTTCACTTGAAGGTTGACGAGAAAATCCAATATATGTTCTCTCCATTTTAATCTCACGGAGTAAAGGGTAGTTTCTTTTTATTATGAAAAAGGATGAGTTCATTAGCTGGAAACAAACAACCACTAAGGTTTATAGAGGTCATGTTAAGAAGAAATAGTCTTGGAGGACAAATTTCTTCAAAAATATCACCAAACACCGTCTACAATCGAGATAAGAAAATCGTCCGATATAAATCAGTCTGACAAATCAATAGCATTTAATCTTTTGAAGCTCAAGAATCACCCCCTCTGCGTTTTTTTTTCTTCAATATAAATAAGTGATTTCCAAATATATCAAGTGTTTTCTTTTGTGTTTTTGTTTTCTTCGTGATTTTGTCGTTTAAGTGCGGCGTTGTGTTGTTCGTCGTATTGTGCGACGTTGTTTCATTTTGTGTCTTGTTGCAGTGTTCGTTTGGTTTATATTGAAAGATCAGTTTCAGTCAATCACATATTCAGTCAATGATTTGGATGTCAACGTTGCAGATCCGAAAGCATTGGTATTCTGGTGATTTAGATTTTATCATATTGTTTGTAGGCATTTCGCCGTTGTATGCTATTAACTTGGTGTTGTGAGTTTGTTCGCAAATTCACCATTTACGTTTTTAACGATGTTGGTTCTGATGTATTCTATTAATTTGAATGAATGAATATCGTTTTATTTTTGTTAAAAAAAATTAAAATTAAAATAATAAGGTTATAATTGGGAAAAAAATATAAAAAGTTATAAGATATAAGTTCAAACACTATTTGAAATAACATTTTAAAAGAAGCTATAAGCTATTAAGAAAAGCTTATTACCAAATACCTTTTCATTTTATAAAACAGGTTTATAAACTAGTTCAATAAGCTAGAGATTATTGCCTATTGGAGTTACCAAACATAACATATATAATAATTTGAGTAAACAGTATTTTCAAAAAGATGATGAAAAAAAATTAAGACCCACGAAAAAACACTTAGATGGAAAAAATAACACTATTACTTTTCCCATCCTATGTCATTCTTGCGTGCCCTATGCTTTTTCCAAAAATTCACCTGTGTAATTTGGATTTTAAAATCTGAATTGCTGAAAAAATTCATTTTTTCACCCTAAACACCTATTTCAAGAAAAAAATAACAGTTAGGATTATATAATCGGAACTCAGTTATGATTATATAATCCGAACTGTATCAACACAAATTTTGAACATATTTGTAACATGAATATTCATTTTAAGGATAATATTAATCTTCCTAACTCTCATGAATAGCCATTTTAGGTCATCGTTAGTTCATTGATAGTTATCTTAATATGTCACATAAACCATTTTAATAAGAAAAAGAGAAATGGTTTCTGCTGTTATAAAGTTGAGAAACATTCTGCTGGTGAAGACCAGCTTCCACAGGAAAGTGCAAATGTTACCAAGGACTCAGACCATTCCAGTCCAAATATGCTTCTTGCTTTCACTTCATCATTTTTTGCAACTGTTGGATATGCCTGTTGAAGCAAATAAAGATAGAAATTACGGGACTAGTTAATTGCAACATGCTTTTAGGACAATATATATAAAACACAACAAGAATTTAAAAAATATTAAGTATACTTAATTGTAGTTAACCTATAAAATCAAAAGAAAGGACAAGATTGTGTCACTTACAAACTTAAGGCGATAAGGCAGTCTCAAGATGAAATGCTCTCTTGTGATTGCATTCAGCAACTGTCCCCCTACAACTATTGTTGCCTGAAACATGTATTGTTAGAAGAGAATATAATCCGAACTCAGTTAAGAACGGCTAACATGTCATGAACATGTTTAAAATTTGTGTTGATACAATTTAGATTATATAATCCTAATTGAGTTCGGATTATATAATCCTTACTATTTTTCTCTTGAAAAATGGTGTTTAGGGGGTGTTCAGATTCTATAATCCAAAAAACTCAAGTAACACACCCTATTTTTTGAGGTTTTTGGATTATATAATCCGTATTGGTGAAAAACGCATTTTTCACCCCATAACAAAGGAAAAACTCACTTTAGATTTTAAAATCCGAAAATCTCAAGGGCATTTTCGAAAGAAAAAAAAAATAAGGCGCGCGAGAAATGGATAGGATGAGAAAAGTAATAATAAAAAAATAATACATTGCAGAAGAATAAAAAAAAAAGGCCAATAATAAACCCACCCATTTTTATTTTTTATTATGAAGATGCCTATGAGGTTTTCAGATTTTAAAATCTGAAATGATTTTTCACTGATTCGAATTTTATAATTTGAAATATTGAAATATGCTTACGTATCCAATTTCAACCGTTTTGAATTTTGCTTCTAAAAACAACAAAAAAAAACAAGTAAAAAAAATGGTAAAAACATGTCAAATAAAATCATAAAAATATAGGTCTAAATTTTGGTATTTTGGATTTTGCTTTTGGTTATATTTAAAAGGAAGCACATAAAACACCTAACCCTTGAAGTCTGCCTTAACAATGGTTGTTGGGAATTTGTACTCAGATTCCTCAAAACAGTTACTCACCATCACCAACAATCTTCGATTCTCTCTCATTGTCCGTATCCAAACCCTCCCTCGCCTCCTCTGTAGATTTATTTCCAATGCTTACTTGATGGCCATGGGATAAAGGCTCTTTCAGACTCACTTTTCCAACTCCGCAAGATTAATCTCTCTGTTCATGACCACTTGAAGGCTTCTTCAAGAGGTTATCATCTTTAATTTCTTTGACATAACCAATCAAGGTATTGCTTCTGCTCTCCGTGAGAGACCAACATTGACCTCTTTATTCTTTTCCAACGGTCAGACTTCAGGTTTCATTGACTCCTTGGTGTGTTTGAAGAGTTTCACATGCCTCCAACTGAGAGAGGATCAATTTAAGCGATTGTAATAAAGTGCATCATAATGTTGTTGCCTCGATGGTATTTTCAAGACCATTGTTGAGAAAGATAGTTGCTCCACCTCGTTATCATTTCAGTGACAAAAAGAGGGAACTCTTTTTACGTCATGAATGCATCGTTGACTAGTATTCTGGAAAAGCTTTGAATTCTAAAATGTAAGAAGTTTTTGTTTACAAATTTACTTCTTTGAGAAAGTTAATTTACTCTTTTTAAATGTCAACGTACAAATGTGTGTTTGCTCATCGTTGTGTATAATATGGCCTAGGTAATTGTGTATAATGCACAATGTAATGCAAGGGGTTTGGAGTTATATGCAGTTTAAATTTTAATGTTTTTTATCGCTTTGCCTTGAATTATATAACTTGGATAGAATTCTTGTGTCATACTTATTGCAATATGGAATTGAGTTTAAATAATTATGCACGCATCTAACACACTATTTATAATTTGTGGCATGCTCAAGTGGTTTACTGCTGCAGTTAGCTCCTGTGCATCAACCCTCTTCTCAATTGGCTTTTCTGATGCTGCATTGGGTCCTAATCTAGTTTTTCGGTGGTCAAAGAAGAACACCCTGGTATAACACACTCCAGTGCAGAGGCGGAGTCTAGGAGTTTAGCTAGAAATGCTCTAAATTCAGTCACTTCTTAATTCTTACTAAGCTTGAGTGCAAATTCAAAACACCTAAGATTCTTTGTGATAATCTTAGCACTGTTTATCTAGCTCATTATCCAATTCTGTACAGTCGTACAAAACATATAGAGTTTGATATTTTCTGAGAGAGAAAGTACTCAACAAAACTTTAATTGTTTTCCATGTCCATGCTCAAGATCAGTGGGCTGATGCTCTTACCAAGCCTCTTTCAATTGTCAGGTTTTGCTCTCTCTGTGACAAACTTAGCTTAGTCAAGACACCCTCCGCTTGTTTTGTAAGGGAGAATGTTAGAATTGTACCAACCAGTTTAAAGTATATAACTACAGCCTTACACAATATAATTCATTGAAACAATTTATAATTTTTGTTTCTCTCAAATTCTCTAGTTTCTCTAGATTCAATAAATTTGAGTAAGTATTGAATGCACAAATGATAAATGTATAGTGTTGAATGAACATTAGTTAAAATGAATTAGAAAATCTTTTTGTTATAAATTTACCTACCAAACTTTTGAATTGATTCTATATGTAAATACTGAATTTTATATTGTAATAGTAAAGCCTAGCTGAATGGTAATAGAAAATAAGGAGTAGAGAGGAACATCCTATTTTGTTAATTAGAATTCAGTTTGGAGAGGAACATTCTATTCTGTAATTACCTTCACTCTGCTACAACTATCTTTAATTCTCAGGGATCACTAGTGTTAGGAACTCATGAATTGGATTCCAAGAAATAACAATTTTATTAAGAAATAAGATATAATAGGAGAGAAATAACATTGATAAAGGGGTTGAAATTGAACATGCATGAAACACTCCAAGCCACTTGGTTGCCATTTTTTCTTTTTCCTTATAATGGATTGACAAAAATGAATTTTTTTCTCATTGAGTTGATGCCAAGTTCAAATTTGGAATTCTATCATGCTGGCAAGACATGGATACAAAGATGTTTATAATCAATGAATATACGATGTTGCATTATGGCAAACAAAAGTTAGAATTCAGGTTGCACAAAGTCTTAGTAACAACTAACAAACACTTTTTCACTCCAAACAGAACATGAACCAAATGGTTGTACTGGCAATGCAAGATTGTTCCAAAATAAAGGAGCATATGAATAATTACTTGAACCATTAGCCGGTATCATACATGTTGTTTTTAATCAATGTATATACTAATAACCATCAATAAGAGCAGTGAATAAAATACATGGTATATGGAAATTGATTGATTAATTTGGAACACCAGCTGCAAGCTTAGCCCTTAGGTCCTTTCTTAATATTTTGCCTGAGGGTGACTTGGGAATGACATCAATGAAGAATACTTTGTTTATTCTTTTGTAAAACACAACCTGCATACCACAAAACACACATTAGTACATATTATTATTATTATTATTATATGCATTGCTTGCTATCTTTGTGAGAACGTGAACCATTTGTTTCAAATTATTTTATGAAAAAACAAAAAATATTTTCAAAATAAATTTTAAAAAATATTATTAATTATTATTGGGCTGGGCTGAATTACCTGTTTGGAGACGAACTTCTTAATGTCATCCTCAGTTGTGTCAATACTTCCATTTGATCTTACAACAAATGCTACTGGCACCTCACCAGCTGCTTCATCCAACATTCTGCAAATATCAACCATACACATTTTTTTTATTAATTATTACAAAACCTAAGGAACGTATCGACTTCGATTAAGTAAAAAAATAGAAGTTCGATAAAATGTGGAGAATCTTCTGCACATTCTATCGAACTAGTTTTAGGATAAAATGTGGGGGCATAGGCACTTACGGGACGACAGCGACATCGGAAATTTGAGGATGTGAAAGAATAATGGCTTCAAGTTCAGCTGGAGCAACTTGAAAACCTTTGTATTTAATCAATTCTTTAAGTCTATCAACTATGAACAACTCATCATCATCGTCAATGAATCCAATGTCACCAGTATGCAACCAACCTTCTTTGTCTATTGTTTCCCTTGTTGCTTCCGGGTTGTTTAGATAACCTATATTAATGTTCAACATGTCACGTAAATACTTTGTTCAAATCAGTTTTTAGTTGCATTTTTAATATATTAGTAGGCAATAACACAAAACCCGTTATTTTTCTTTTTTAATTTGTGTACATGGTAATATTTTCACAATCCTAATCTACTAAAGTGGACTAATGAAATATCAGCAGAAAAAGGACTTATGAAATATGTTATAAAAAAAAAAAAAAGTGGACTTATCAATATTGGTAGGTGATCAATATTGGTGGAGCCAAAAGTTGGGTGATGTTGCTCGTGTGGTTGGCATGCAATCCTCTCAATCTCATGATTCATATTTCATATGACTTTTCTATGTTTAATCTTTGACAAAGAAGTACTATCATTTGACACCTAAGCTAAATGTGATTCACCTTCTTTGGATATACATACATACTACATACTTCAAGTCTTCAATCTTAGTCCAAGGTGGGTATAGATTTGACTTGATAAAAAATAAGGTCGGTAGAGGTTTGAAGAACATTTTCATTGCCTACGATTTCCAATGTTTGGTGAGGACAAACAATGAATACAAGGTGCACTGAAAGAATTAAAATAAAATTGATTTTTTTTAGCGTTTTTTATTTTAAAATTTACTATATATATTTTGTATTACCAACTTGTACAATTTAACGACCTATAAATCCATGTTGATTAAAAAAATGTTGGTTGGCTTTAGTGACAAAAAGTCTGCTAAGTAAGACTATGGTCTTAAGGGCTGACCTACCCTTTGAGACGCAGTCATATTAGCCTTACCCCAAATTTCCAATCATTTAAAAAATGTGGTACGCAATGCAAGCCACCAACCTTTGAAAAAGGAAGACCCAAGACCAAAATAACGTAGTACAATTGACTTCTTATTTCTCATTCTTGTATATGTTACACAACATATAACAGTCTCTTTTTTAATAAACGAACAACAATAATCACTAAATATTCATACGATGTGACGGCATCTGGCTTAACGATTTAGATATTTTTATTGGTTGATCTATAACTTGTGTGGACTGATAGTCTATTATTTTATTTCATATAATTAAAATATAAATTAAAATCCGCATAATAAATGTAAATTTCAATAAAAAAAAACATAATAGAGGCTGAATTATGAAATTGTATATGAATAGTACCTTTCATGATTTGGTCGCCTCTAATACAAATTTCACCAGGTTGATTTCTAGGCAAAGAAGAATCATTTTCAGGATCAACAATCTTCATCTCAGCATTTCTAACAACGGTTCCACATGCACCTGGTTTCACATCTATTGGCTCTTTAGCAAATGATAAACACATTGTTAACACTGGACCTGCCTCAGTCATCCCATATCCCTGCAATAATTAATCGATCATCAACACATTAATCAGTATAAGATTCAAGTTTTAAGTTTGAAAATACTAAAAATAAGATACATCATAGAAATAAAGATTAAGTATGTATCCGTCTTTTCGCTAGTATTAATTAAAAATGTAACCACATACCTGTCCCAATTTAGCTTGGGGAAATTTAGCCCTAACAGTATCCTCAAGTTCTTTACCAAGTGGGGCCCCACCAGATTTCAAGACCCTAATGGATGAAAGGTCATAGTTATCAAGTTCAGGTGACTTAGCAATAGCCAAAACAATTGGTGGCACAACAGGAGCAATGGTAACTTTGTATTTAGTAACAAGGCCAAAAAATGCATGAATGTCAAACTTTGGCATTAACAAAATTGAAGCTTTAGCTCTCAAACCACAAAGCAAAACGGAGTTGAGTGAGTAGATATGAAACATGGGAAGCACACATAGTATGACATCTTCACTGTGATAATAGAGATTTGGATTTTCTCCATCAACTTGTTGTGCTATACTTGTCACCAACCCTTTGTGTGTTAGCATAACACCTTTAGGTAAACCGGTTGTTCCAGATGAATATGGTAATGCAACTACATCATCAGGGTTGATGTTCACTTTTACCTGTTGGAATTTACAGGATTAGAGGAAATTAGTTAGAATTCTAGTAAAATATTGATTATTAGTAGATACAATAGTATTATTCAATTATTATACCATAGACTAGTTGGTATTGAGTTAGAATCAACTTTGCCACTCACCTTATGAATAATATGTCACATAAACTGGTGGAGGAGATTAATTTATTTTCTTTTAATGATTGAAAGATGATTTTAAAAAGAAGATGTACATTTTTGACAAATTTTATGACCAAAAGGAGGATACTAACCCTCCCACAAAAATCGTCATATTAAGTCACTTAACACAAATTAAAAAAATAAAAAATATGATGAAGGATACATAATAATTTTTTTACAAAATTAACTTTATTAACTATTGGTTGACTAGATTTCCATTATCATAAATTTAAAACGGAAAATCATATTTTGAAAGTAATGCACATAGTATGTTTAAATGGTGTAATTGGGAAGAAAATTAATATAATATTGAAAAATGAAAATTATTATTAAAAGAAGTAATATGTTACATTAGACTATATTTTTCTTTTCAAATATGATAATAATTATTAGACTCCCTAAAAAAGAAAAAATATTAGACAAGGTAATATGTAACTTTAGGCAAATTGGCACCAATAGAATACTAAAAAATTAAGACCAAATTATTTATTTTTTTTGCATCAATATGAACATTACCTCTTCGATTTCAATCTCATCAGCCTGAACCAGCTCACTGAAATGCATGTGATTGTCCTCCTCTGGGGAAGAGTCCACGAAAACCAGCTTCACATTTTCCAAATCCTTAACTTTGTCATAGTAACAAGCTTGTGTTACAAGCAACTTAGTATTGGAAGCTTTTGCTTGTTTAGCAATCTCAGCTGAGGTGAAGAAGGGATTCGCGGCAGTCATTATGGCGCCGCGAAAAGAAGCACCGAGAAAGGCGAACACAAATTCCGGGCAATTAGGGAGAAGAACCATGATAACATCCCCTTGTTGGATGCCAAGTTTGTTGAGACCGGAGGCGACTCTTCGGGCAGTGAGTTCGACATCATAGTAGGTGTAGATTTCACCAGTTGGAGCATTGATGAGGCAAGGACGTGAACCATATTTTGATAGATTTTCAAAGCAATATGAATGAAGAGGAAGGTGTTTGGGAATGTAGATATCAGGAAGCTTAGACTTGAAAATGAACTCTTGTTCCATTGTTTGGATAGTCATTAGATATTGTTATTGTTTTTGCTTAAAGAGAATATTGTTGTTGATTTCACTTATTCTCTTGACAAAGAACAAGAACTACACTTGTGTAATATAGGACTTGTTATGGTTAAGGTGATGTGAATGTAGCCAGCCACATGGAAATTAGTTAAAAGGTGGTCGTGGTTGGTGAAGGGCAAAATGGAGAATTCAGAAAAGTTGGTGGGTAAGGTTTGAATTGTGTTAGGAAAGGAGTTGGTGAGAGTGATTTGTGTTTAAATTTGATTAATTCTCTACTATAATTAGAAGTCTTGTATTTTAATAATTAAAAGTGGTTGGATCAAAATCAAACGGTCTATATTACAACAAGTTTGGTAAATAAATTACATTTTACTTTATAAATTGATTGATAAAAAAATCAATGCCCAAAATTGTCAATTAAAATCCATTTTTGTTAAAATCCTTATGGCATTCAGTCGGGTAAAATCAAAGCAAAAGTACTTTTTCTTTTATTATTGGTGACTTTTTTTTATGTAGATCGGATATCATTACTAATTTTCAAGATATTTTTTCAAAAAATATAACCAAAGGATTCAGTTTTAGTATTTTTGTTTTCTTTTTACCTACCATAAGACCAATTCAATGGCTACATTATTTATGGTGTAGAATGAGTCGCTTTTTCACACTTGGACGGAACTCTTATCCTTTTCACCTACCGTGATATGATCTGGGTTGCAATCATTCTTGATAAGTGCTCGATATGCACTTCAAAATTACTTATATTTATGAAAAAATCAATTATGATCCGATCAAAGTTTAAAGTTTGAACACAACAAAAATCGATAGAAAAATATTAATTAAGCAATTTGAGGGACATATTGACCAACCATCCCATTTCACATTTGTTAAATTGGTCCTGGACCGTATACTTCCCTTAGTGACTCCAATGTTCACTGGGCAGCTCTGCTTCCACTTTGAGGATTTCTTTATCTCATCTCAAAAGAATGTTTGATGGAAAATAGAATCACGTACCTTCGAAAGAGAGAACCTATTTGTTTGCATCCAAAAAATATCAAAGCTTTGTAACGAGGGGGAACCGATTACAAGGGAGTTATAGATGATTCTTTAAAAATACAAAGACTAATACCTCAATTTCATCCTTGAATTTTAATGCATCGGCCAAATTCGTCCCTGAATTTTGCGAAATAGCTATTTAGTCCCTGAATTTTACAGGCGTCCATCAAAATGGTCCCTCCGTCCAAAAGCTCCGTTAGTGGTGATGACATGTCCTCTTGCATGCTGTGTTGTCTTGTACACGTGTTAACAAAGCAGCCACGTGTACAAGGACTAAATTGATGGAAATGGTAAAAATTTGAAATGCAACTTTTAAGTGTAATTTTTCCTGTGTTTCCAATTATACCTCTCTATTACCATTGTCTTTCATCCTCACATTTTCACTCAAAGCATCAAACAAGTCCCTAACCTTTCACCTTCCCGCATAAACCGTCACCTTCTTCCCTTCTCCAAAACCATCATCATCACCGGCAATCAACCTTGGAAAAGATACGGTTTTGAAGTCAGATTTCGTGGTTTGTCAAGGTAACACCATTCAACTTCGTTTTCCATTCACAAATGATGGTATGCAAATGTCTGTCTTTTTATAATCAATGTGTTTGT
>Ga0315913_1007561_pt1 | contig 13000 bp, 16 predicted proteins | sample MpolsnodulesMG_FD_207736 | JGI IMG/M metagenome (GOLD analysis project Ga0315913, IMG submission 207736) | Medicago polymorpha root nodule microbial communities from Los Angeles, California, United States - small nodules | ecosystem: Host-associated > Plants > Roots > Nodule | place: USA... | reverse complement strand
TGGGGAGTTATTAATTCATTACCTTTTTGCTTTTGAAAAAAATAAATAAAAAATGTATGCATTTATCCCAAGGCACCATTGTAGTATAATTAGTTATATATCTATGTTGGTTTCTGAAGAAACATTAAATGATATTCACTGTAAAAAATAAAAATAAAAATAAAAATAAAAATAAAAATAAAAGCATTGTGGAATTGAATAACCTGTAGCTGACGGTGCCTGCAGGTTAATTTTTTTATTTTTTTTTAATTTGCTACTAGCTTTCTCACACCTGTTTTTTGATAAAATTGGTGTTATATTTGTTATCACACCTGATTTTGTATTCAAACAAGTGTTATATGAGCGGTTTTACACCTATTTTAATGTAAAAGTGGGGTTACAAATACATATATCACATCAGTTTATTAGAAAAAACAGGTACAATATGTTGTTTTTATACCCAATAAAAAACAGGTGTCGTATCTCAAACTTACAACACCCGATGATATAACCCCGGCAAAAAACAGGTCTTAAATCTAAAAAAAAACAGGTTTTGTATCCCTAATTTGCCCTAGTGTTAGTTATGACATAGCCTTGAGTCCATGCAAAACCTATTTTATACTTAATTAAGCTTAATTAATCTTTTATTGTTTTAGAAACCTTTATTTCTGTTATAACGATGCCGATTTTATACAAGTTTTAGGAATAATTCATGCTTGCTAGTTTTGGTTTGAATGAAATGTTATGTGAAGATGTTCAAAGAAGCAGCGCTGAAGGCAAGGTTGTATTGTTACGACGTATCAGGAGCTGTAGCGTTACGACATATCAGACTTGGTCAGCACCGAAGGCGAAAGCTGTAGGAAGTTGTAGCGTTATGACGTATCAGAAAGTTGTAGCGTTTAGAAGTATCAGAATTGGTCTAATTAATATGCACTAAAATGGGTTCAGAACATCTTAAGCTTGGAGAGGAAGATAACGAAGCCTCAAATAATTAAACAATATACCAAAGGGATAAGGAATATTTCTATGTTTAATGGTTTAGGAAAAGGCCATCACATGTTAAACGATCAAAGGACACAAAAAAATAAGAAATGACTTCAACTATAAAAGGACAACAAACCATCAACCGTAAGTGTGTGATGAGGGTGTGTTGTTGTATTGTGAATCTACCGAAATTAATAATTATTTATTTATCATTAAAAAAATCCGTTTTTTATTTTATTTTCTAGAATTCCAGGCGTGAATTAATTAATAGTGCATGGGAATGACATTGTGTTGTCTATCAAAGTTAACTTAAAATGCATAAAAAACATAAAAAAATAAAACTTATCAAGTGGTGCTGGGCACAGGTAAAATTTGGGCTTACCTTCTATGATAGGCCGAGATCGAAATGCTACTTTCGCGTATATCAAGGATCATGTTTGGCAGAAAATCAACTCCTGGAGTGGTAAGTGTCTTTCCAAAGCAGGTCGTGAGGTAATGATAAAATCTGTTTTGCAGGCCATTCCTTCTTATGTGGTGAGTATCCTTCAACTTCCCACTACCTTACTCGACTCCATCGAAAAGATGATGAACTCTTTTTGGTGGGGCAATGGTAAAACAACACAAAGGGGAATTCATTGGATGAATTGGGAGAAGCTTTCAGCGCCAAAGATTCACGGAGGTATGGGTTTCAAGGACCTCTCTGCTTTTAATTTAGCTATGTTGGGTAACTAGGGATGGAAATTTATTATTGAACCAAACTCTCTGGTTGCTCGAATTTTTAAAGCTCGTTATTTCCCGTCTGGTTTCTATCTCACGGCTACTGTTGGGCACAAACCCAGCTATGTTTGGCGTAGTATTATGCGTGCCAGATTTATTGTGTGTGGGGGTGCTAGATGGAGTATAGGTTCAGGCGCGACTATACCTATACTTAATGAACCATGGTTGCCAAATGGCGAGTTTATTGGTAGTGATATTCTAGGTGCTCATTACGTTCATAATTTTACTATTAATAGCTTGATGAACTTATACGATAAAAGCTGGAATGAACAGGTTGTTCGACAAGTTTTTAGTGATGATATAGCAAACAAAATACTCCATACGCCACTTATTTCTTAGGTTGACGAAGACAAAATTATATGGAAAGTGGAAAGGCACAAACGTTATTCTGTTCGTAGTGCATACAGGTTATGTGTATCAGAACGTATTGAATCCTCTTATAACTGGCGCCCAGGGTATTAGACTAGTATTTGGAATTTAAAAGTCCCACCGAAAGTCAAGAATTTAATTTGGCGAATGTGTCGTGGTTGTTTACCGACTCGTGTCCGTTTGTTGGATAACAGCGTTACATGCCCCACTAATTGTGCTAGGTGTGACTCCACTCACGAAGATCTTTTGCATGTTGTCTTTGCTTGTCCTTTTGCTTTACAGGTTTGGAACAGAACAAGTCTTTGGGGCTCTGTGCAACACGCCATTTCTACTACAGACTCAGCTACGGAAGCTATTTTTTATCTATTAGAGAACTTGTCTGTTGAATTAACACAACGTCTGGCATCTGCAATATGGAGCATATGGAAACACCGCAACCTTAAAGTGTGGAATGATGAAACATAAACAAGCGCCCAGGTTGTCGAGCGTGCTATCAACATGGTTGCAGATTGGAAACTAGCTAATACTCCGGATGTTCTTGCATCTAGTTCGAATCATCAACAAGCAACGACCTCAACCTCTCAACAACACCGAATCACGTGGCAGCCCCCTGTGGCTGGAAGATATAAATGTAATCTCGACGCGGCTTTCTCTTCGCAAGTCAACAAAATAGGTATTGGTATTTGTGTTTGCGACGCAGAAGGTACGTTTGTTCTGGCTAAGACTGTGACATACCCGTGTCATGTTCAGGTGGATGTGGGTGAAGCTTTAGGGCTGCACGCCGCGTTGCAATGGTTGAGTGATATGCAGATTGACAATGTGGATTTTGAAACAGACTCTAAGTTGACAGCTAATGCTTTCCTTTCTACCAGGAACGACTTGTCCGAATTTGGTTGCATTATTTCCTCATGTCGTTCTTTGTTCCGTACTTTCTTTCCTAACTCTAGGGTGGAGTTTGTTAGGTGACAAGCCAACGTGGTTGCCCATGCTCTTGCAAGAGAGGTCATGTCTTTAGCTAGTCCCGCCGTTTATTTTGAAATACCCAATTGTATTGAAACTCTTATTATTAATGAAATGCTACAAGCGTGTTTCCCTAAAAAAAAGTATTGGTATATTATGTTCAAAGAGTGGAATGAATTAAAAGGTGAAAGAATCATGACATTGGTACATTTGGTTCCACAAAATGAAAAAGTTGACGGATTTTATAATAGTTGACTTAAGTTTATTCATTTCAAGATTGATATTTAGTGTGAAAAATCATTCTATCCTAAATAAGAAAGGTCATTTTGAGTCAATAAAATATTTTTCGATTAATGGTAAATACTTAAAGAAATATATCTCTCCTATGTATGAGATAAATATGGAAAATGAATAAAATTCGCTAACATTATTTTATTATTGAATGTTAACAACTAACAAGTACAAGAGGTTGCACCGTCGAATTAAACAAAAGTAATTATTCTAAAGTTATGACATAGACTAAAAAATTACAATATTATAGAGTTATTCTTAGTGACAACCACAAGGAGAAGCAGCAACAACAAATCCCTCAAGGTCTCTATGAAGTGTACTAACCCCAATGAAAATTAAGGAAGATTTGTATCAATACTACCCTTTTCATCAAATTCATCATCGAAGATCTAATTCTTGTTGATGTGCCAAAAGATATGACAACTTATTGTCCACAGGAATGTATAGGGCCGGACATTGGGGTGTCCAAACAACTAAAAAATTCTTCTCTTTATCCAACAGATTTTGCTCATTCCCAACTGATTTGACCATATTGCCCCTGCGTGGGTTAACTCACGTTGCGTGAGTTAACTCACGCTAGTGTAAATTGCAGAATTCAAATTTAATAAGCAATATTAATCTAAAAGGAATATATTCAAATTTTAATAAGCAAACTTATTCAAGCCATTGCATTAGAAAAAGAATGTATAAAAACATCCTACTTTATTACAAGGCATTACATTTAATTATCCCCTTCATCGCTTAACTCAATTGGGTTGTCTTCGACGGTCCCTGGGGCACTTTCTTTTGGTTGAGGACCAAAATAACATGTCCTTCCGCTCCTCCTCAGCCTTGACTGGTTGTACACCGGCACCTTCGAATTGCTTTTTTTTACGGAATCATCACATTCAATTCCGTGCCATATCACATGCGATTTTGCTTTCTTCTTATCACTCTCATTTTTCAACCGAACATCACCTTGATTCTGAGACATATCGGAGAAGCAAGAGGAGGAGAGAGTGAGAAGGAGAGAATGAGAGAAATGGTGAAGGTTGGGAGACAAATGTTGTGTTGAAGGTGCGTGAGTTAACTCACGCCACAGACGAAAGGAGCGTGAGTTAACTCACGCAAAGATTTTGAACTAGCGTGACTTAAACTTACGCTGCGTGCTGTTATAAGCCCAGACAGAACCTCATTTCTTCATTTCCAATCTCAAATATCTCTCAAATCACCCAACTCCGAAATTCCTTCAACTTTAAATCAAACAACACTCCAATAATAAGAACAAGTAAGTTTTCACTTAAATTATGTTGGTATGATAGATTTTTTCACTTAAATTAGAATTTTGTAGGTTTAGTTTTTTGATAAAATTTTGATTATTTTTACAAGAAATGATACAATGTTACATGTAAATGACTTATACTTCTTAATTGTTATGATGTTTAGATGTTTGCATGTTTATGTTAGATTTTTAACACTTAGATTAGATTTTTTTAGTTTTAAGGTTTAGTTTAAATTTTGATTTTTTTTTTGCAAGAAATGATACAATGTTACATGTAAATGACTTATATTGTTTAATTGTTTAGATGTTTGCATGTTAATGTTATAGTTATGAGTTTTAGGGTTTATGTATAATTTGCACTTCAAGTGTTTGATCAAATGTTTGAATGAGTTTTTCATTGATTGTTTTTAATTTCTTATTGTGTAGATTTGAAGCAACGACCGATATGTTCGACGTTCATGCACAATTCAACGGTGGAGAACCTCAGAGGTTGAAGGTTCGGCACCTTGGTGTCACGTTAAGAGGTATCAAGGATCAACTGAATGAATTCAACCAAGGAGTCAACCCCGAAGACACAAGGAGGGTGGAATACGTTCGGTATAAACGTTTAACGCTCGACGATGGGAGAATATCATTCAGTTGGGTGGAATTAACGAACGACGATAACATGAGGAGCATGTTTTTGGAGCACAACATGTTCCAATGGATCGATATTCGTGTAACGTTGCTGAGATTAACTGAAGATATTATCAACAGTCTGATTCTGCCAGAAGATCATGATTAGGTAGGGATCATGATTAGGTAGGGAATGCACCTTCCAACTACAACAATTGTCTTACTCTGAAATGTGAATTCAAACTTGTTAAACGACAGTTCTCAAGCTTTCACCCGACAGTTCTATTGTTCCATTTAAAAGATTTAATTCTTGTTAGGATGGTTTAGATGAAGGTATTGAAGTGTCATGGAATGCACCTCATTCTTTTGACACTTGAATACCATCATTTAAACCAAGCCTAACAAGAATTTAATCTTTTGAATGGAATAATAAAACTTTCGGGTGAATGCTTGAGAGCTGCTGTTTAGCCAGTTTGAATTTACCATTTCAAAGGTAAGACAATTGTTGTAGTTTGAAGGTGCAACCCGAATGTAATGTAATGTAACTTTTATTCGAATTTATTTAATACGCAACTTTATTCAAATTTATTTAATACGCATTTTTTATTCGAGAAATAGCGAAGATGAGGAGGGTATTTATAGGTCGTTTATGGTAACATAACACTTAATGAGGTCAAAAAAGGTGAAAAACTTAAAAAAAAAAAAAAAAAAAAAAAAGGTGCAAAAACCATTTACAATGCATTAAATTGCATGGACAACAATCAACATAGCGTGGGTTAACTCACGCAGAGGTTAACACTAGCGTGAGTTAACTCACGCTACTGTGGCCGGTGGTATGTGCTCAAGAACACGTTTTTTGGATGTTGGTTAGTTTTCAACCTTGATTTGAACTCGTTTTTACACGTTATTTTAAACCTTTTTGACTGCATTTGGTGCTTATAAAATCTATGGTACTAATTCCTCCCTATTAATACCCCATTAAAACTCACTATTTCCTCACACCATACCTTCTCTCCTCCTCCTCCTCCTCACGCTCTCCCCTTTATATTATGGGGCACAAAGAGGTCAACCTTGGGGTAAATCTAAATTGCATTGGGAAAAAAGACTCTTTCTTGGGGCTGGGGTATAAAAAGAACCAGAATTACATTTTTCCCAACGGTTGATATTTTTTTGCCCCAATGTAATTCGTCTCTTTTTTCCCTCCTTTCTTCCTTTTTATTTATGTATATGTGCATTTATTTTATTATTTCGTCATCTAAATATTAAAATTGGGAATTCAATAAATTCGAAAAAAAAATTGCATATGAATAAACGTGAGTTAACTCACGTTGATATTTTTAAAATTTACACTAGTGTGAGTTAACTCACGCAGGGGTATTTTGATTATTTCAGTTGGGAATGAGCAAAAACTGTTGGGTAAAGAGCAGAATTCTCATAACTCAATGGAGCTGGGCCTCCTCAATGCATGGGCCTAAAAAAAAATTATAATCCAATATGAGATTTGCTCTTTACCCAAATGTTTTTGCTCATTCCCAAGTTAAATGACCAAAACACCCCTATGCATGTTAACTCATGCTAGTGCAAATGACAACGTAAGTTAACACACGCAGCGTAACTTAAGTCACGCTAGTGTTAACACGAGCGTGAGTTAACTCACGCTGGTTCTGTGCGCACCAGAACAGACAAACAGTAGCTACTACCTTGTTCCCTGTTTAGCTTCGTTCCTTCGTTCGTTCATACATAGGAACAACCATTCATTCAACCAAAACTCATAATTTAGAGAACATGCATTCATTCATTCATAATTTAGAAACACAATTTTAACGAAAATTAACTCAAATGTCATAAAGAGAAGCAACCGCGCAAATGTAAATATCATACAACCAAAATGTCAGGAAAAATACTTCAAATATCAAAAAAGTCATAAAAACAAGTCATAAAATAAGACACTACTACTGCTCCGGTGGACTATGACTCCTACTCCTCCTCTGTAGAACCTGCTGATGGTCAAAAACGCTATACTCGGTCCGGAGGCCCTTCAAAATGCTGAAAAAGAGTGGATTTGAAACCACCTACGGAATCTCCTTCGCATGCTCCACTCTGTCTCTCATGCTGCTGATGACCTGCAATGGATCAGGAGGATGTTTGGCCTACTCCTGGTCAACAAGAATATCCTGGTAGACAGGTCTCAGCATGACAATGTCAGGCTCTTGAGCAGGGTTGACGATAAGAGGATGGGATACACGGTAGAACCACCTAATGTACCTATCTGAATGCTTCCAAGGCTCGTCGTACGGGACCTGGTCACCCTTCTGCTGCTGGGCACTGACATGCAGAGCAAACTCCAAGAAGGCAACAACCACATCTGTTGGGGCAAGAGGCAGAATCGTAGTAAGAGATCGTGGAACGATCTGAACATATCTGTACTGCCTCAGAACCCGCTCGGGCAAGTGACGCACCATCTTTTGTTTGTCGGCCATGATCCATCCGGAGTACCAGCACACCTCCTGAAAAGGCGTCACGTCTCGTCGGGGCTCGTACGACCTCCAGGTGACATGACAATGCTCCATCAAATCCAACAAGCCTCTGAAGTGTTCAGCATCAGCAAACACCCTTTTAGTTTTCCATCTACCCACATACGGGTTAGGCCGTTCGTAATCTTCATATTTCTTCCTCGGAACGACATGTCGGATGTGAGCTATAACCCATCCCTGCAAACACAAAAAGAAAAATTTATATCAGCACACAATTATCATACAAAAAACTATACATTTACGATTAACTTAAAAAAATAAGAAAATAATATATTACCACAAGCAAGGTCATGTAACCACCAACGGCGCCAACATGTGAGCTGGAGGTAAGATTCAGCTGCTCATACAAGAAAGCAAGTCTCATCCCGCCCCATGACCACGTGCCTATGTCATCCAAATCCTGAATCGCAAACATCCACAACAGATTAATGGTTTTGCTGTTCTTACCGGCAAAAAGGGTGTAGCCAAGCAAGAGCAACAAAAACGCCTTGACACAGGCGGGCCTATTACGACTCAGCTCCTACTCCTCCTTCTCCTTTGATAAATCCTCCCCCAGCAAATGGTTACACCTATTCAACATGTGCTCATAACACTCTTTCAGGGCCGTGTAAGTGACAAAGGCACCTGAATTATTACTCACCTGCTCCACCGCTTCCTCCACCGAAAACAATAAGTGATTCACCAGCAGCTCTACATCATGTTCAGGATCAAAATCATCCTCCTGAATCAGCTGTCCAGCGACGGGGATACCTAGCAGACAAGCCACACCATCCAGTGTGATGGTTATCTCCCCAACAGGCAGATGGAAGCTGCTGGTCTCCTGATGCCATCTCTCAGTCATAACACAAACTTTTTAAAAACCTAAAAATGTTAATTTTCTGTAAAAATTCGAAAATTTCAACCAAAATAATGCAAAAATGTAAGATAATAATCACTTACTTGATATTGTGGACGAAATTTGGTTTGAATGATGCAAGAATGGTAAAATTCAGATTTGAGGATGAAAAAAATCGTGTTTTGCAGAAGTTGGAAAATGAGGAACTGTGTTGCTGATAACTGACTTAAGTAACGTAGCGTAAGTTAACTTACGTAAGGGTATTTTGGATTTTTCACTTGGGAATGAGCAAAAACGTTTGGGTAAAGAGCAGAATTTATCCAATATTACGACTAAGTGTTAGGTGAGTGTTTTTTTGGACGGTGGTTTGAGGTTCCTCATGTATAATGATTTTCACTTTTGGGTGTACCTCATATATACGCCACCTTGTATTTATCTTTTAAAAAATTTAAATAGAACATTGTTCTTTTAAAAAAAATTCATTTTTATTTTATTACGGACCTCGTTTCACTTACATAACGGAGTCTCCGAATTCGTAGGAACGGCCTGTATAATGTATTCTCGTCGGATTAGTTTTCTTTTGTTCTATATCCGTCACTCATTTCATTGTGAATAAAATAGTGGTGCTGCATCTTTCGCATCAGCCTCTAAATTTTGGAGGAAATAATTTAAGGTGGTTGTAAGCTTGCCTCTTCTACAATTTTGTGATTCTGAAAGTCTAAAACGTTGAAGTGTGAAAGTTAACTTAAAAGAAGTGTATAAAGCTTATGATAAAAATTATTGGAATCGCATAATAACAAAAATTTGTATGGTATGTATGCAAGAATAGGAGTTTCCAAGTGCTTATAATTTTTCATTTATCACAATGTTAATTACTTTGATCACTGAAGTGCTTAAACAATAGGAGTTTGAACAAAGATCTAAACTGACAAAACATATCATATGTAATTCACATTCTTTCAGCATTCAAATAGATATTTCAAAAAACAATATCAATTTAACCCTCAAATTCACATATAATTTTTGGTTATTTGTTTTTTTTTCTTTCTCATTTTCCAGGGACAAAGTTTGTAGCAAAGGCCCAAGCGTTGTTGTTGACTGGGTCTGCGAGGTGGTCAGCAAGGTTTTCCAAAGGTCCCTTTCCGGTCACAATGGCTTGAACGAAGAATCCAAACATAGAAAACATGGCTAACCTACCATTCTTAATCTCTTTCACTTTCAACTCTGCAAAAGCCTCTGGATCATCAGCAAGACCCAATGGGTCGAAGCTGCCACCGGGATAGAGTGGGTCAATCACCTCACCAAGAGGTCCACCAGCAATACGATAACCCTCAACGGCACCCATCAAGATAACTTGGCAGGCCCATATGGCAAGGATGCTTTGTGCATGGACAAGACTTGGGTTGCCTAAATAGTCAAGACCACCCTCACTAAAGATTTGGGATCCGGCCTTGAACCACACAGCTTCGCCGAATTTGATGCCATTACGCGCCAATAACTCAGGGAACACACAACCTAGGGCTCCCAACATGGCCCATCTAGAGTGGATAACCTCAAGTTCACGGTTTTTCGCAAATGTCTCTGGATCAGCAGAAAGTCCAGCAGTGTCCCAACCATAATCACCAGGGAATTCACCAGTCAAGTAGGATGGGGCCTCACCGGAGAATGGACCCAAATACTTGACACGATCTGGACCGTACCATGGACTTCCTGAAGAAACTTTCTTTGTGGTTGTTTTTCTCATGGTGACCCTTCCAATACCAAGGTCTTGGGTAGAGGGGTTAAGCTTGATTGCCTTTCCAACCAATGATGAAGAAGAGAGAGACATTGTTGAGGCAGCCATTGTAGAAATCTAGTGGCAATTGAACTTAAACCAAATGAAAACTATAACTAAAAGTGAAGAGAATGGTTATTGTTTTCGATGCTTGTAATCGGGTCAGTTGGACATTATATATGCCAAAAAAGAGGGTAATGGTTCCTATCTTTTGAAGATCTTTATCTAAATTTCTATTGGTTTGGAGCATTGCTTTTGTCCTCTTGCAATTCTTACCATACCACTGATCAATTCCTTTATTTCCCTTACTAGTGCAATACATATAAGATCCACCCTAATATCGTTAAATATGCATTTCATCCAATACCAAATTGCCATGTATGATTTTGGATAGATTATATTTTGTATAGGGTAACAAATAGATGTACATACAAAGATTGGGGAACAATAGTGCAATGGTCCTATTTCTATAAAATAAATGTTATTTGTTATGCAATAGTCACTTGAAATTTTAACCATATATATAATAACGAAAAATGGCATGCAATTACGACACAAATTAAACCAAAAGATACATGTAATTAGATAGTGTTTTTTTAGGGGTGTAATTAGATAGTTATGAGGGAGGAATTTCAGAACCTATACTTTAAATTGGAGATTTTATTAAAATATCAAAAGATGGTAAATTTGGATAAATGATTATTCTTTGAAAAGACTCTGCGCACATTGACGTTTTGATCGATCAGAATACGAAAGCTTGAAAAGGCGAAAAGAGTGGTTGCTATTCAGTTAGGAGTGTCTACCGCGTGTGTAGACAATTTTCGAGATAAATGAACATTAAGAGCTTTACTGGGAGCTTTTACACTCTAAAAATCATTGCGTTAAATTTTTAATAAGGAATGACATGACCAAGTATCATATTTTTTTTCATCCATTTGGAGTGGCTGCAAAAATCAATTTGAAAACATAATTGATAACTCAACATGGCTGATTGGTGATAGTAACATGATCAATTTTTGGCAGCACATTGGAGTGATCAACCATTGGTCAATCTCTTTAACATTCCACATCACATTCATCAAAACCTTTATTCAACTGCCAATGATTCCATTTTGAACTCTTAATGGACTATTCCCATTCAAGTACAAGTAGATTTTGCAGCATATTCAACACATCATTTTACCAATTCAGCATAGAGAAGATCAGTTACTTTGGAAACACTCAACATCAAGAGATTTGTCCCTTAACGATGCCTATACTTTTCTCTCTTATTGGCAATCAAAAAGCTTGGACAAAGCTAGTAAGGAATGTATCTATCACTCCCTCTAAATCCTTCATGGTATGGAGACTCATTCACCACAAAATGCCAACTGATGACAATGTAGCAGGCGGAGGTTGTTACATGCCTTCAAATGGTAACTTGTGCTGCAAGCAAGTAGAAAATTATGAGCATTTGTTCATGCAGTGTCCTTTTGCAACTTCTATATGGAACTGGCTATATTCTATCATAGATCAGAACATAAACTTCAACTCAATACTTTCAATCTTTGAAACCTATGATAGAGGTTGGAGTCCACGGTGTAAGATTGTTATTACTTCTGCTATTATAGGTTTCAATCTTTGCCATGATCAGAACATACTCAACATCATTTGGTACTGTAGAAACAATCAAAGATTTAATAACTCAAGGCCAGCCAAAAATGCTATCATTGCCATGATCACATCTCAAGTATCTATTTCTGGTTCAACAATTTTTGATTTTGTTATTTTGAAGGCTTTCAATGTTAATACTCATCATCAAAAGGCTCCTAGAATTGTTGAAGTTATTTGGAAACCTCCCATCTAAAATTGAATAAAATGCAATAGTGATGGACTGATGAATTTTCAAAAACAATCATGGTGAAAGTATAAGGTGTTCGCTTCAAAACTTGGGATTGGAAATGCTCTTTTTACTGAACATATGGCAGTCATTCTAGCTGTGGAATGTTGCTTCAAACACTTCGTAAAGACCTGCCACTTTATTCTCTGTTGAGGCAAGAGTTGTAGCGTTGTATAGGCTTGCATTCATTGACGGTCTGTTTTGTAAGACATATAACTAGCTTATAGCGGATAAGCTCGTATGACAAAAAAAAAAGACATGTTTGGCAACATCCTTTTATCATGAGTTTATAGCTTATTTCATTAGCTTATTTGTTATTTTACGACCACTATTTCATTTAGTGTTTGCAATGTTTAAAAACCCGGACCGGTGATCGAACCAGTCAAGGTACTGGGTCACTAGTAGAACCAGTGGGTCACTGGTCGGACCGCATGACTATTGACCTGGTCTATATAAATATATTTATGATAAAAAATTACATTACGAATGAAATTTTGATAAAAAATCCCGTCATTTTTTTTTTCTATTTAAAATTTGTACATTAAAAAATTTTGCAAGTTAATTTCTTAACTGCAGCACAATTCAATTTCAAGCTAATTCCAATTCAAATTCAAATGAGCTCATGCATTAAACAATAGTTCAGATTCCATCTTTAAAAGTTAAAACATAGTATGTTCTAAACATTGTTGGAAATCAAAATATAACAGACTTACAAACCCAAGTAAGTTTTGAACATATATAG
>Ga0315913_1007558_pt1 | contig 13002 bp, 5 predicted proteins | sample MpolsnodulesMG_FD_207736 | JGI IMG/M metagenome (GOLD analysis project Ga0315913, IMG submission 207736) | Medicago polymorpha root nodule microbial communities from Los Angeles, California, United States - small nodules | ecosystem: Host-associated > Plants > Roots > Nodule | place: USA... | reverse complement strand
TTAACATTCACAATTTCTTCAACAAAAGGCCTCATGATATTTGGAATTTGTGAAATGTATGGGATATTCCTAAACGGTTTTGAAGTAGAGGATGAAGCTTGTGAGCGGGAGTAAGTGCTAAGGCGTGCATCTTTCCTCTTTGGAAGTGACCTCTTCGGTTGTGAAGGTTGACTATCCGAATTTTGAGAATCAATAGTCTCCCACCTAGAGGGGATTCGACCCGTTGATGACACTTTGAGTGTAGTCCTCTTCCTTTTAGGTGTTCCCTTAGTTACCGCCTTTTTTGAAGGTGGACACAAATTTGTGGTTTTCGGAAATGCTATTTGACGCATCATCTCTTTGATGTAGAGTTTCATATTTTAAGGGCTTGTCTGGAGACGTTCTTGAATGCCATTTCAGTCTTCCATCACGGAAAAATCATCATCAATCTCTTCTCGTTGTACACATAACCTTTTCCAATGAGGGTATATATCATCCAAGACAAGAGGCAGTTTTTGCTTGTTCTACATGGCAATAATACACGCACAAGGTAATCCGTACAATGTCTTTTGCACACAACCACAATCTTCCTTATCAAAGGTAAATGTCTTGGAGCATTTCAATTCATCATAGATAAATTTCAATGCCCGTCTAGAGACATAACCCTCCAACTCTCTTATCATCTTGATGCTTTTGTATTTATGTTCCAAGATCGTTTTGTTCCTCCCAAAACTTCCTTGTATCTCACCAAATTGCACGGCCAACATCTTGTGTATTTCATCCCAACATGATGCCAAATCACCCACGCTACTCCTCAAATATTTTTTCAACACTCCATGAGCCGATTCAACAATGTTGGTGGTTCTACACCCTAGATGCATGACTTTATTCATCCATGCCCTCACAAATTTTTCCTTATGGTTCAAAACCGTGGTTTCGACATATGCTATGAATTCCGGAAATGGCGTGCATACCTCTTTGAATTTCAATAAATTACTTGCATATGACTCCTCCGTAGGAGATTCGACCAATTCTCTCCAATCGATCACGACTTTCTCAACAACCTTTCTATTCTTCACCTTGTTCTTCTTCAATTCTTTCTTGTCAACTATTGCACCCTTGGGATGCTTTGGATGAACTTTACAATCCGTGATGCACTTAGCCCTTACATTCTTCCCAATATGAAAAAAAAAAAAAAACAAAGCATGGTGTATGTTTCAGAGAAAACTGTGCCAACGGCATTCATCAAAGCACCATCCATGTCGGTGACAATCACCTTAGACATGTTGTCTTTTGAGGACAAAAGACCTTTCACCATAGTAAGTGCCCAAGTAAAGTTATCCTCTAGTTCAAAGTGAAGAAAGATGAAACCAACGGAATACGTCATTTTTATAGAGGTGCAACCAACTATCTCAAACAACGGCATTCAGTAGTTGTTGGTTTTGTAAGTGGAGTCCATGACCAAAACAATCGGAAAAGTGTTGAGCAATTTAATTGACTCCGGATGAGTAAAAAATATGTCTTCAAGAGTGGTTTTCTCACTATTGCATCTTGTGTAATAGACGTATTTACGCTCCACCAACTTCGAAATCAAGTATTGCAACTCCGTCATGTTACCTCTTTCCCCCTTGCGCCATCTTGTTCGCACATTGTACACTTGCTTGATAGTTGTCACACTTTCTTTGTTACTTTGCTTCAAATTGGTGAGAATATTCCGAGGTACCGTCAAGCTCTTTGTCATGTCAATAACTTTTTTCTTCTCCTCCGCACTAAGTCTACCCGCAATAAAGTGTCTTGATAACTTCTCATCCAAGTCATGGTTGTGCATTCCACAAAGCATTGCAAGCCACCAAATGTATCCTTATCAAAGAAACCTTTCAACCTAAACAGACAATTACATTTCCTTGAGCCGATGCCTTCAAGGTTCGGTTTCTTCCTCGTCTTAGATGGTTTGTATATCCCACTCCTTTCACATTGCATTGTCAAGTACGGCCTTTTTATAATGGATTTATCTATACAAACACCAAATCCGGCCCTTGCCCCTTGTCGACGAACCCAATCAAGTAACTCTTGTCGCTCTCTCCATCTTGCATTTGTTGTAAAATATGAGGCAGTGTCGCGACCTTCGTAAACAACACCGATAGGCACCAGTTTAGGTTCTTCAATTTTATCAATGCGAGCTTGAAATGGAATTTTGACTTGAAACGGTTTGACATTAACGGTTGGTTTGACATCGCTGGAAGCTTCCTTTTTGGCCGGTTTCGGTTCAACGTCATCACCCGCGCCATTTTCAACCATCACACTATATATCTATTGAATAAAAAAAATAACAAAGGAAGAATAAATAAATGACTTGTGGAACAAGCTAACCTAGAACAAAAGTGACGCAAAATATTCAAAAAAAACAGGAATGTACAGTGGTGTGACTTAAGTCACGTAGCCTTTAACACTTGCGCATGTTAAAGTGCGCACCTAGCCCTACTACCTACGTAAAACAGACGAACGAAGCACAAAAACAAGCAAAATGAGATGAGTTTTGATGATACAATACCTGATATTTGATGAGCGTAGAAACTTGTTTCCTGACGATTTGCAATGGTATGGTTTGGGATGAGTATTTTGACCCAAAAATTCGCACTTTTTGGGTTTTTGAAGGTGGAGGGAAAGAAAATGATGCTTGGAGTATGGACTGATGGGTTTTGTACGAAAACAATAACTCTACGTTACTTAACTCACGCTGCGTGAGTTAAGTTGCGCAGCGTTACTTAAATTGCGTAGGGGTAATTTGGGCATGATTGCAGGGCGCAAGTGTTTTGTGTTGGGGGAAGATCTTCAAAGTTTGGGTCAATGTCCGGTAGAAGTCACACACTATATTGATCTCTAAGTTGTTGGATGAATTTAACGGAATCATATGTGCTCACATCATATCAAATTAACTACAAATCCAAGTTGTCTGCATATTGTTAAATATAATGACGTTTTTATTAATTTAATTATTAAAGTTATAATAAAAATTATTGGTCAAAAAAAAGAAGTTATAATAAAAATTTAATAAGTTTTTACAAGTAGTACTTTAGTTTTAGTATTTAGTATACCCAGTGTCAAAATAGTGTTCATAAAGACGAAAGTTTGACTAATCCATAGTAGGAGCATCTCTTGCATGCTCAATCATAAATAAAGTTTTATTTGGATACGTATATATGATAAAATAAAATTTAAAAAAATTATATGATAAAATTTTGAAAACAAATTAGATAAGTATAATATTAGTACAAAGTTTTTTTTTTTTATAGATATTGATCATGATAGTACTTTGTTCACATATTTAAAGGGTTGAATCTCTTACCACTTGAACCAATCCATTATTGATTAAAAGAAAAATAATTTAATCACGATATATTTTTTCTTTTAAATATTATTATCTAATGTGAGCCCAAATAAAATTTAGCTGGGGATTGAGATTTTGCAAGAATTTCTCCCCCATATTAGACTTTATTCAATATGACATGTTTTGTAGCATGTGTGTCTATAATTGGTGGCTTCAAGCATTTAACACGTGCAAAATATAAATTTGATTTGTTTACAAAGCACAAACAAGGTTTAATTTCATTAACTTTATGTTGTTCACATGGCCAATTGTTGCCTGCTTGCATCCAACACATAATAGCTGCACATTCCACCGACTCTGCTGACCTGTAACACAAATAATAATTTTCTTCTATAATTCAGACTTTTTTAAGTCATTCTTAATTCAAACTTAAGAAGATATAAAAATGGAGAAGGTTAACATATGTCCTACGAACATATGTTAAAGGAATTTAATATGGTATTATTATTTTAAAAATTGTGTATTAATGTTTCAAAAGTTAAAAAAATATTTGTATCATGTAAAATAACTTCTTTTGAAATCAATAACATATGTATTCTTAGGACACAAATTAGCAAAATCCAAAATAAAAATGTTGATTTCATAATTATATTCAATGTATATAATAGTATAATTGAGTTGAATATTACTACTCAGCCATTTTTTAAGAGTCTACTCAGCCAAATTATAAATTACTTTGACAACTTCGCACAATTTTTTAATTTTTTTTACCGTTAACAAGACAAGAATTAGTATTTGTGCTTTCTGAATATTTTTCTGATAATAAGATAAGATCCCTTATTATAAAAAAAAAAAAAAAGAAAAAAGAATCGATTATATCTATTTAAATTTAAATGTATAACTTGCTTTTCCTTACAAAAAATGTATAACTTGCGATTTTTTCTAGGTTACCCATGCAAGTGGAGTAAAAACTAATTTGTGGATACCATTTACAAATTTACTGATGTGGGTAATTCTTTTTTTTAAGAAATGATGTGGGTGATTCTTACTGTTGGTTAGGTAATTTATCCACAATTTTTTGAGTCAAGATCCTCTAAATTTTGTACCTTCTCCATTTCTTCCAAATCTATTTGGATAGATATAGACTAAAAAAATTTGAAAAAAGTAAAAAATAATTGGGTTAAGATCCTCTCCATTTATAAAAATAAATGGAAGATGCAATTTGGAGAGAGATAGACACAAAAAATAAGTGGTGGGTCCCATCATTATATGTGTCCCATCATCATTAATTATTTTTTACTTTTTATGTGTCTTTATCTCTCTAAATGGAGAAAATAAAAAGGGAAATAAATGGAGAGGATCTTGATCCAAAATAATTAATGATGGCGGGACTCACTTAGTGGTTGGACACACTATCTATTTTATGTGTCTATCTCTGTCCAAATTGTGTACTCCATTTATTTTATCAAATGGAGAGGATTTTAACACATTAATGTGAGTTTCGTTACTTGACTCTTTTTTTTTTTTTTTTAGCAAAGGCAAAGTTACTTCATTTTATTCAAAATTAAGGAATACAAAGTAGGCATTACATGATGAAAAATATGGGGGCTAGGATTAGATAGTGATGCCCTAGCAATACCATGAGCAACACCATTTGCTTGCCTCCTAATATACGACACTGCAAAGTCGGGTCTATCGAGTAAGAGACTTCTACATTGGATTGCAAGATCACCAAATTCATTGCTTGGAGTAAAATTAGAGTTGATGGCATCAAACATAATTTTTGAATCTGATTCAAATAGTACAACATGCATCTCATTTGAAATAGCCATTTTAATAGCAACAAGTAAGCCTAGAGACTCGGCCTCCAAGATTGTGGCTGATGAGTGGTAAAAGTCTGATTTTCCAAGCAAAAGAGTTCCCTTAAAATCGTGAAAGCACATACCAAATCCCATAACATAATTGTTATTAAAAGCGACTGCATCTACGTTGCATTTAATCTTACCCACTGAAGGTTTGATCCAAGTGTGACCAGAGATTGCATGGTGAACCGGTACCTTTGCTCACTGCATGTAACACCATTCATTGAGGGTGTCCTTTGCTCAAGTGACGGTAAACAATGGGGTAGAATTTGAGGCGTCCGAAAGTTTGAAATTATGGCTTTTCCACAAGCTCCATAGGGTCATTGCAACTAGAGTTTGTTGTTGCGGTTCTAACCTATCAAGTAAGTCAAAAAACATAGCAGCACAATTATTAGCCGTAAGTAGAAGGTCGCAGATGATATGGTCGACCCCGAGCAGCTCTCAGCAGCTGATATTACTTGACTCTTATGAACAAAAAAAAAGAAAAATCAAATGTTGGGGTAACATTTTTATTCTAATTTTACTCTTGACCTAAACTATTTTATTTACAATTTAATCACTTTTTAGGTAATCAAATAATTAAATTTAATCGTAATTTCAAAATTGAACCAAATTTATTTTAATCTAATTAATTTTTTTCATCAAATCTGATTAAATTCTTATATCAATCTTGACAAATAAAATTTAAATAAATCATAATTCAAATTTGAATTTAAAATATAATAATTAAAATAAAAATAAAAATAAAAATATGAGATGATTAAATTTCACCCAAATGTGTTATTCATCATGATGAATGTCGATTGTGGTATTTGTTTGCAGGCTAGTGTATATATAAGTGAAATAGTGAGGATGTGTGTCTAAGGTTTAATTTGTTAGGGGGTTTGAAATGGGAAAGAAGGATAGGGTTGGGTGAGAGATATAAGGAAAAATCGTAAAATCATTGACATTTTTTTAAAGAGTATTTTTTAAAAACTTGATAGACTAATGTTTATGATTAATATACTTTTGATTTAATATTTTTTCCAAAAAAGTATATTTTTTATTATAGAATATTATAATAACATATATTGAATTTGAAGAATCTATATATAGTCCCTAAAACCCTCATCGAATACAATTTTTATCTTTTGAGTTTCTCCAAATTAGAATAATTTTGTAGTATGAAAAAGAAATCTCACAACACTCTTTGATCCTGAAGTCCTCTATTTCTTTCATTTACTCTTTTCTTTCTTTCAATACACTATCATTTTCCTCCTAACTTGTAATCAAAACCTAAAAATATGTTGAGATGAAAAGTGTTGGTAGACGCAACAAGGGTGAGTTAACTTACTTTTATCTTTTAAATCGCAGTTACTATAAAAAAAGTTATATCAATATAATTAAGTGTAATTGAAGTATTAATAATATGTTTGGATCTTTAAAATCTAATTCGCGAACAGAACCACTCTAAGGGTGTGTTTGTTTCAAGTTTATCAAATTTATTTCCATGAATAACATTCCTTGGAATATAAAGATGAGAATTTTATTCCAAGGTATTTAGAAAAATATGTTTGGTTAACTTTATAATATTCTTAGGAACCATAAAAATAAGGATTATAATAGGTAACTACATATGAATTTATTCTCATCTCCATGGGAACTTTATTCCTACCATTTTCTTTCGGAATTTTTTTCTATTCTCAGGAACATTTTATACCCGAAAATAAAATTTAGTAAACTTGTAAACAAACATAGACATATATATTTCTATCATTTTATTCCCAGAAACCAACAAATATAACATGAAACAAACATAACCTAGGGTCTATTAATTTTTTTTTAAGGAGTCTATTAATTTTGTTGTTGTGATTACTTAGCAAGATTACATGTGGGTGAATCCTAACTCATTACATTACTTAATTAATCTGATACTGTCCCGCTAAAATAGTGGGAGATATAAATCTTTGTGCATGCACCCGTACGCTCATATTTGGAATTGGAAGACCACAACAAACAAACCTGGTCCAATTTATTGTCCTTTGTATGAAAATTATTATCTAATATTTGAAAGTATAAATGTTAGTGCATGCATGGTGGCAATCATTGTCTGAGTGCGTTAAAAGGGACCTTCCAACCTTTGAACTAACGATTTTATAAAAAGGTTGCCAAGGCCTTTTTTCTTTTATGGTTTTTCATATTTTCGCAACGTTGACACTAACATTATATACATGAATTGTCCATGATCTGAATTTGAATTTTGGTTTGTAAAATTGTAGATTCTAACTAACTTTATTTCTCTGTTAGACTCTACATCCGTTGATTGTTAATGTCATTTTTATTCGGTGTAATTGTAATCGATAAATTAAAGATATAATTCATTAAACTAATGCATTCTTTAGTTTTTTTTTAAGCAATTTATCTTTCATTTACAATTTTAATCTAAAAAGGACAAGGTCTTTTGTCTCGATTGAGTAATCCCAAAGGTACTTACTGATTGAGGAAACTATACCCACCCTAAAGGCTAAAATTGCCCAACCTTTTACTCAAACTATCCCTTTCAGTACCATCCCTCTCTGATATATGATTAATGGAAGGTCACCACACTTGACACAAAATAAGTACTATCACTTGTTGGATATATCTTGTCCTTGTTAATTTTCTGCTCAATTTGAATTACTACATAAAATAATCTCAAAAAAGTTAATGGGTAAATTAATTTTTTCCTGCAAATTACTTGTCTTCTAAATTTAGATTTTATAAAAAAGAAAAATCTTATTTTACAGTTCTAGAAATGGTTTATATCTTTTATCAAAACAAAAAAGATATGGTTATGTCGTTATTTCCAGCTTGGAAAGTAGAAACACGAAAATTTAATCTAGTACTACAACGTGATTTTTTAAAAATAACATGAAGTCAACTTTGTAGTTAAGTCACAATTTTAATGTATTTTATATGGGAAATGCTTTATGTCCCGAAATTATTTATCGCGAAAAGTTCACGAATGAGGAACAGTAGCATAAAAACCTGGACAGCATGCTTTTAATTATAACTTGTTCAACTTTACTCCTACAATTTTGATTTATATTGACTAAATTTGTAATTGAAAATATTAATTTTGATTTAGTGGGAGCCTGAGCACAACATAGATGCATGGGACATGGAGACACGTCTATGGCAAACCCAAGTGGTGTGGTGGTGGCAAACAGTCAATTATCATTACTTTTTATCTTAATAAGCTTTCAGTACTTTTATCAAAACTATAAAAAAAAACTTTTTGCACTTAAAATACATAGAAAATGTATGTCGTGAAATTTTCGTTGGATATTCTGTCGCAGTATATAGCACTGCCCATTTTATATTTAACAAAAGTTAGTCAATGTCACATGAATATTATTTCATTTAAAAAGTCTATGTTATAGATACTGGCTTGGACCTGTGTTGGTTTATAAACAGCAATGACCATTTTTAAAACATGGAATAAGTGGGGATCAAACTTAGGGATTTTTTTTATAAGTGTTGGCAAAACTAGTTTAACGATCTTGATATTGTGACATTCACTTTGTACCATGAATTTTTTAAGAGATTATGAAAACGTATCCGGATTCATGATATTGATTTTCTTTGTTCATGGTATTTTTCTGAATATTCGTTTTTTTTTAAGGAAGAATATTAGTTTTATGAGAAGTTAAAATGTATGCCTCTTTATACTTCAAACAGATATTTTGTGTCTGTTTGTCCACTTTTTTAATTACACTAATGTGTATTAATTATAATTTATAATTTTTATGAAAATTTTGATTTTGATTAAAATTATAGGTATATGCATTTTGTACTTTCATATTGTAACAAATTATATTTATATTTTTTAATGACGTAAATAATATAACAAATTTAAATATAATTAATATAAATTCTTATATTTTTGAATGACACCGACAATTTGATATTGTTATAAGAAAAATTGTTTAAAAGTATAATTGAAAGTGAAAAAGTCACTACAAAATCATATATTCTCTTTGCATAGAGTATAGATAAGTATATTTGTTTGTAACTATCTGTTCAAAAGGAAGATGAGAGGAATACTATATATTTTAAAAACTATCCCTTCAAAAGGGAGAGAAATACTATTTATTTTAAATTTCAAACTAAAACCTCTCATCGACTTTAATTTGCATTTGGTATCTTTTGTTTAAAGATAGCTTATTAGTTACATGGACCGGACTTATAGATTATGAAAATAATCAAACAATCTCCCATTTGATACATGTAACAACTTGAAAGATCAACATTAATTCATAATTGTACATTGCTACGCCATAAGTGAAAATTATCAAGTCGTCGTCTTTAATTGAATTGAAATGATGGGATCATCGCGATCACAAGTTATCCATCAACTTGAATGCTTCCATATATCACAAATCAACTCAATTCAAACAACCTTATGAGATGCTATAATTCGTGTCTTTCTGAAGACACTTCATGTTGCCACACCAAAACAATAATAATGCATATCTTGTAATGTGGATAACAAGACAATAAGCAAAAACATAGCATATACGTACATGCATAGATTACATTGTATTGTTAACAAGAATTCATCCATTATTTTTTATAAAGAAAATGATTTATCCATAAAGCTCATCCTTTAAATGTAGTTAGAAATCTTTTAGTTAACGGATCCGCTATCATTAAAATTGTACTAATATGCTCAAATGACTTTTTATTTATGCATTTCTTCTTTGATTTTCAATAACTTCAAATCCATGTGTTTTACACCCTTTTAGCACTTATCATTCTTAGAGAAGAAGATAATTGTGAAATTGTCACGATAAATCCTTCGAGTACATATTTAGACATACATCGAGTTCCCAACCACCAATGCATATGGAATAGACTCTAGTTTCTTTCGTTTCAAATCATTTTGGGACGTTGCATTAGACTAAACTTGTCTTCTTTATGAGTAGAAAAAATTCATGGGGGAGCATTTTTCCATTCTCCAATACTTTGTTGATATAGTTTTTTTTTGGACAATCCCAACAATTCTTTTGATGTATTATGAAATATTCTTCTTCCATCACATATGATGATCCCACTGATAGCTTTCATTTCACACTTATCAGAGAGAAACTTTTTTACATCATGTAGCAAAATAACATCATTCGCAGCAAGCAGAACATCATCAACATATAAAAGAAAAATTATGACATCAATATATATTGCTCTCTACAAAACCATACAAGAAAATTGTATTGCTAAACTTAAGATACCATTGTCCGTAAGCCTACTTCAATATACATTGACCTTTTTAATTTACACACCACAATTTTCAAATTGAGCTATATACATTTATTCCTTTTAAGTCACCATTCATAAAAGTGTGTTTATATATGTTCTTTTGGTGAAGCTTCAAGTTATAGAAGGTCTCTTTGTAGTCAATGTCGTCCTTTATTGAGTGAAATCTTTGACGACAAGTCTAAATTTATACATTTTGATGTTGCTTTTCGAGTCACGTTAAGTCTTAAACCACTTACAACTAGCTTAAACTTTTTTTATTGTTTAATATATAGAAATAAATTGCAATACAAAATATGTTTTTAGATCATATCTTTAAAATAATGAACAAATCTTAAAAATATTTCAAACAAACTACAAACTATCTCGTAATGATTATTTGTTGGGGTCAAAGTAGTTTAGTTGTTGAGTTTCACACGTTTTAAATGCAGAGAAATGAAAGTTTAGGGTTCGAACTCTGACCTTTATATAATATTGTTCTTGCAACTACCAATTGGAATGTGTTGATAAGATTAATATTTTTTTAAGCCTATGATATATTGTTTTAAATCTTAAGTATATCTCCAAATATAAAATATTTTAAAGATATTTAGAATTACTCCCTCCGTTCCTTTTTAAGTGTCTTTTTAGAAAATTAACAAAAAAATAGCGATGTGTATTTTTGCACATTTTCTTCCTATTATACCCTCATTTTAATCCACCGATAAATTTCTATTTTTTTGCACACACTTTATCTTTCTAATAAATTTAATATGTTATATTTCTCTCGTAACAAACACTTGTGAGTTAGTATTATCTTTTTCTCCAACAAATTCATATTTTTTTGCGCACTATCTCTCTCTCATAACAAACAATTGTCAATTTTCTAAATATTATGCACATCTTTTTAATTATTTTAAGTCAATATAAAAATTATATTGATGAAACTTCTTTTCTTCATTGTCATTTTGTTCTTGTTGTCAAATGAGTCTTTCAACTATTGCTCCCTATTCACCTCTCATCAGTAACTCCAACGAGTCTTCCACTTTTTCTTCCTTTTGAACATTCATGGAGTCTTTTATTTTTATTTTCTCTCAAATCTGTGTTTTTTACTTTGCACTTGAAATTTTTAGCAATTTCTACTCATCTTATTTATATAATTTTAACTCTTCTTAAAATCATTATTTGTAACAAAATTTTGTTTAAATTTGAAGATAATAAGAAACAAACTTTGTTTTTCTTAAAAAAAAAACAAACTATGTTTTCCAAATAGATAGCATTAATTACTTTCATTGAAAAAGACAAGAGTAATTGACAAAGGGTATAATTGACAAATTGTACCCTTAAAATACCAAAAAGACAGTTAAATAGAAACGAAAAATTTACCGTAGAAAGACACTTAAAAAGTGAAAGAAAAAAAAAGAACAAAAATACTCCCTCTGATTCTATTTATGAAAAACATTTGAATTTTTTGATTCTTTGCATAAATGATGTATTTTGTCTATATTTTAAACAAAATACATTAGTTACACAACGAATCTAAAAAGTCAACTTTTTCTTATAAGTAAGACCGGAAGAAGTACTCCCTCCGTTCCTTTTTAAGTGTCTTTTTAGAAAAATCGCACAAAAATAGTGATATGTATTTTTGCACACTTTCTTTCTATTATACCATTATTTTAATCCGCAAATAAATTTCTATTTTTTTGGACACACTTTATCTTACCAATAAATTTAATGTTATTTTTCTCTCGTAACAAACAATTGTCTGTTATTATCTTTTCCGCCAACATTTTTTTTTTGCGTACTCTCTCATAATAAACAATTGTCAATTTTTTAGATATTGTGCACATCTTTTTAATTATTTTAAGTCAATATAAAAATTATTCAAACTTCACATTAATCAAAAGTTAAGAAAAAATTAACTTTCTTCTAACTCCTTTAATTAAAGTTAAGGCTTCAACCAATGCTAGAGTCACACTTGAAATTTTTAATTATTGCTACTCATTTTATGTATAGAATTTTAACCCTTCTTGAAACCATTGTTGGGAACACAATTTTGTTTAAATTTGAAGATAATAAAAACAAACTTTGTTTAAAAAAAAACAAATTTTAGTTTTCCAAATAGTTAGCATTAATTAGTTTTATTGAAAAAGATAAAAGTAATTGACAAAGGGTATAATTGACAAATCGTAACTTTAAAATACTAAAAAGACAATTAAATGGGAATGAAAAATTCACCCTAAAAAAATACTTAAAAGAATCGGAGGGAGTATAATTTAAGTATAAAAGAGAAAGTTATGCAAAATATGTCATAAAATTGTTGTACGAAATCATTTATCTAATATTTTTATGTTAGCATCTATACAATAATTAAAAAATGTTATGAGAGTAAAAATAAAATGAAAAAAAGTGGGGCCATTCGGCAGAAGAGAATTCCAAGAAGGGGGAAGATAGAGACAAAATCAGGAGAGAGATCAAATCCCAATTAAACCACGGAAGGAGCGGAGGGAGCAGCAGTACAACTTCTTACAATACCGTATTTCTGACACGCTAATTAACTCGAATTGTACAATCCTAATT
>Ga0315913_1007557_pt1 | contig 13003 bp, 6 predicted proteins | sample MpolsnodulesMG_FD_207736 | JGI IMG/M metagenome (GOLD analysis project Ga0315913, IMG submission 207736) | Medicago polymorpha root nodule microbial communities from Los Angeles, California, United States - small nodules | ecosystem: Host-associated > Plants > Roots > Nodule | place: USA... | reverse complement strand
AAAATTAGGGTTTATGGCTTGGTTTGATTAGGATTATGTCATTAGACTTATCCAACAATCCTAAGACAAGAAGAGTCTACTCACTAACGTTCCTTGTAGACATAGAAGAGAAGAAGAAGAAGAAGAAGAAGAAGAACATAAAATAAAGGTGAACTTTTATTCAAAGAAACAATTGTCACTTATTATTTCCAAGAACAAAAGATGAATTGTTGTGATAGCTAGCTACTCTATTTATAGTTTACAATGACTTAAGCCCTAAGAAATATAATACTAGAATGTTCCACAAGAAACCACAGGCTTTTCGGTCAGAAGTAAACTAATAAGTAGCCTGTCCATGAAGCTGAAGCAGCAAAAGAGTGTCCTGAAGGCTGGCACGGCCGTGCTGTTGGTGGCACGGGCCGTGCCAAGTTCCTGACTTTGGGGTGACATATTTTTGTCCCATATTTTCGTATTTTCATCCTGAATCAGCTCCTAATCCTCTTTCTTTTGCTCCAAGACTCAATCTATCAAATATTTATTCCTGAAATATAATAACTTGCAATTGAAGTAAAATAGTTCTAAAAAGAAAATAATATTAAATAAAACGAGATCAAATCTAAATAAAATGGACTCAAATAATATGTTAAAAACACTAATTTATTAACTCATCACCCACACAACAAAACAACACCAGCCACCACGCGCGGCACCACCAAAAACCACCACGAGTATCACCACTAAAAACAACCACGAGCTCCGCCACAAAAGACCCAAAATCAGCACCACCATGAAAACCGCCATGAAGCACCACAAACCAACACAATCAAAGATCCATTGTAACCATAACAGTTCATAAGCGAACCCAGATCTGATCCATGACCACCTTCGTGACCAATTCATCGCCACCTATGTTGCAGCAAACTAACCTCCATCCACAATCAAGTGAGAAAATGGATCTGATAACAACCACCACACAACAAAAGATGAAAAACACAGGCCATCGGAGTTGAACGGCCAAAGAAACAAAGCTGAAACATAATTCACGGCCCCACAAGAGGCCGACCGGCGGAACCACCGCCAAAACCGCCGTGCAGGAGCATCAACAAATTTGGAGGTAGGTGATGCAGAGGGCACAAGCCGCTCGTCGCACCACCAAAAATGGTGTCTACATCTTAAGTATATGGATTGGAGTTTTGGGTGGCGGCGACAAGTTGTGTAGAGACAACAAGTTGTTTTAGAGACCAATTTTAATATAAACAATTTTGAAAATAGCACCAAAATAGAAACTAACTCACCCTAATTAGCATTAGAGATGATCAAACTTGAGACGTTGAGCATGGGTATACTTCAAGGTCTCAAGTCAACACCCTATCATATCTCATTTAAGTAAATGGTGTTTGTTTGATGCAAGACTTGTCTTATTTATAGACCAATTAAATTGACATTTTTTTTATTACAATTAAAGAAGGGACATGGATACTTTCACATAATCGATACTACTTATTAACCGAATGAAAAATAATTTTTCATGATAAATGTATAATAATTAAACACTTTTTTTAAGGAGTATATTAAAATACTAACCATACTTCTTTTTTTTTTTTTATAGATTTCAAACAATCCTAGAGTCTTCATATTGTTTTTCAAATACTAACCATACATACAGTTACACTGAACCAACAGTTTTACACTTTCAGATACGGTTTTACACGAGTTGTGTGCTATGGTACTATTCTCTACTACTGTTTCAGAATGGACAACAGTGAGAAAGAAAGAAAAAAAGCAACAAAAATATCTAACTACTTTTATCAATATCATTCACCGGTAACCGAATCAACAAGTTTCACACTATCAAAGAGAAAGGGAAAAAAAAATATTTATATATTCCTTTCCCTCTTAAAACGGGTCACAAACAAAAAGCTTTGCTTCCACTCTCTCCCCTTCTCCGGCGATGCTTTCACATTCTCCGGCGAGACTAATCTCATCGCCAACGATCAATTGAACTTTCGTTTCTTCCTTCTTAAACTTGTTCTCTGATTTTCCGTTTCTTCCTCCACCACTCATTTTTCCGGTAACCGGAAAATTCTCCGGTATACTCATAGAAACTCAATAGCTTCGTGATTCTGTTTTATAGTTTGCTTTTTGCTTCTTCAACTGTTTTTCTTACGCCACATTTCTCATTCAATTCGATTCTTTCCGATCGGATTGTTAATAAATTCTCGCCGGAAAAATCAACATCATCTCCGGCGACGGTTGAAAGTTAGTTACACTTGTTTAAACTCAAATTTAATTCAGAAAAATTAAAAAGCATTAATAATTTAGTTTAGTTGAAGATAAATCACTATGTTAGATCTTAATCTAAACGATTCAAACTCAACTGATTCAACTCAGAACCAGAACCATAACTCGCCGATGATTTCAAAGAACTTTCCGCAAGAATCAGGAACATCGAATTCCTCGATCGTCAATGCTGACGGTGACGAAGACTCGTGTTCCACGCGCGATTTCACTTTGAGTTTCGATATTCTGAAAATGGAAGGTTCGAATTCAAACAACGTCGTAACGAAGGAGTTTTTCCCTGTGAAGTTGCAAGCTACGTCGTCGTCGTTTGATTTGTCGTTTAATCAAAACGAAGAGATGAAGATTGTTCAAGCGCCACAACAAGTCAAGAAGAGTAGAAGAGGACCTAGGTCTCGTAGTTCGCAATACAGAGGTGTTACGTTTTATCGAAGGACTGGTAGATGGGAATCGCATATCTGGTTCGTAAATTTTGGAGTAATATGAAATTAATTTTGTTGAATTTACTCTATAATTTGATTATTATATTTATATGAAGCTTGATTTTGGTAATTTATAGTTGTATTTAATTGAATTTATCTGACACGTTTTTTTTGTAATTATTATTGTAGGGATTGCGGGAAACAAGTTTATTTAGGTATGAGTTATTAATTTATGAATTAATTATATTGTATGGTTTACTATTTTAGGCATTGTTTGAGTTTTGACGAAATTTGAAAATTTGTGTTTGATTTTTGTAGGTGGATTTGACACAGCTCATGCTGCTGCTAGGTAAATCTTTGAACATATTTTCGATTTTTTGTGTGTAATTGTTTTTTTTATTGTTGAATTGATTCCGAATTTTCAATATTAGAGCCTATGATCGAGCTGCAATCAAATTTAGGGGAGTTGGTGCTGACATAAATTTCAATTTGAATGATTATGACGATGATCTTAAACAGGTTAGAGAGTTTTCAAGTATACTTAATGAATGTGAAACTAGATGGATTATATCATGTAATTTTTTCGATATTTTTTTACTTAGACGAAGAATTTATCGAAAGAGGAGTTCGTGCAAGTACTTCGTCGACAAAGCAATGGTTTCTCAAGAGGGAGTTCAAAGTACAGAGGAGTAACACTGCACAAATGTGGCCGTTGGGAAGCTCGGATGGGACAATTCCTTGGCAAAAAGTGAGAACCTATTTTTAATTTAACTGAAGTAGTTTACTATGATCACATGATAGATATTATGAATTTAAAATCCTAAGGCCTCCAACAAAAGTGAATCAGTTTTAGCTTAATTCTCGACACACTTTTAGGCTCTTTATTGTGTTATGAGAAACATGTATAAGATAGTAGTATCATACATGTTTCTGAGAATTGAGAAAGAATTGGCAAAGGTGTTTTGGTTTGGTTATAGAGATTGCGATGCTTTCGTGCAGGTATATATATCTTGGGTTATTCGACAGTGAAGTAGAAGCTGCAAGGTCCTAAGCACTAATGAATTATTACATTCTACCTGCACTGAATTTATTACACTTGATTATCAAGCTCATTTGGATTGCATCCAACACATATCTCCCTTTTGATTTTCTGAAAATTAGGGCTTATGACAAAGCAGCTATCCAAAACAATGGAAGGGAAGCAATGACTAATTTTGAGGCCAGTACATATGAAGGAGAGATGAAATCTGCAGCCATCAATGAGGGTAACAAACATTCTATAGCAAAGATCTTATTTAAATTAAGGAGTGATATTTCGAGTATTAAAATGTTCTCTCTGTGAAATCTGGTTTGTATTTGCTTTCAAAGTAGGCGGCAGTCAAAATCTTGATCTCAATTTGGGCATAGCCACGCCAGGGCCTGGTCCCAGAGAAAATTGGGGGCAACTTCACTTCCCCTCATCTATCCCTTACACTATGCAAGCTGGAATAAGTTCAAAGGTATGTATGTATTTGAGCTTTACATATAGGTTTCTTCTGATTTATGCCTAAGGTTGATGGTAATAGTAGTACTCTTTAATCTTTATACTCTGAAAGAAGAGCTGTTGTAATCATTTTGGGTTCACTTGTAGCTAGTACTAGTAGCAACCGGTTATCCGCTGATGTCCTTGATCTTTGTAAAACATTTTTATAGTTAGAGTTGTTGTATTAGCTTTTGATTTCCTACTGAGTTGTCATAATTGGCTGAGTTCTCTTCATTTGCAGATGGAAACCAATGTTTCAGGAATCGGTGATCCATCTTTGAAAAGGCTATTAGCAACTGAAGAGCGCCATTCTTTATGGAATGGCATGTATCCCGCTTTCTTTTCCAATGAGGTGATTTCGCCATCTAGTTATTTAGTTTTACAGCTGGAGCCTATTGCCTATTTCTCTTGAGTAGTATTTCATTAGTCCTTCTCAATCATCCATGTTAGTTACTGACTTCATTAATACACTGAAGAATGATTGACTTTTAAACGATATACTTGACAGTAATAGATGATTTTTTATGTTCAGTGGTTAACTAATGAATTCTGTGAGCTTTTGGTACAATCTGTTGTTGAGCAGTCAAGGGAATTGTTCATATTGTGTTTATATATAAATGTAAGAAGTTAAATAACTATAGACTAACATCTTAAACTGATTTTACAAATATATCGATCTATATTTTGCTATCTTATCACATCTTAGTATCATTTCTTTAGACTCACTTACACGATGGCAAGAGGGTAACATGTAATTGGACTTGTGTAAAAAAAATTTACACTATACATGTGTAGCTATTGAACTGTATGTAATGTTTGTTTCATGTCAATCAATCTTTTAAAATTTAAATAAAATGAGTTGGTCCAAAATGTGCCTAAAATATGTGGAGTGAGATCAGTCCCTGAATATGTTGTTGTATTGTATAGGTTCAAACAATTCATCATGACATTGTGATAGTATTTTCACAGAAATTTATGCTAGAGACATTTTAGTTTTGTAGCTTAACTAGAGGTTCTGGGCGATGCAATATTGTGCATTGAACTTTGACTGAAAAGATTGTTCAAATCTTTTGCAGGAAAGAGCAGATAGCATCAACAAAGCTCCTCCAAAAGGACTCCCCAATTGGGCGTGGCAACCTCATGGCCTGGTCACTGCTAGCCCAGTGCCACCAGTCTCTGCAGCAGCAGCAGCATCATCAGGATTCTCCATTAATTCAGCTCCCTTTCCATCAACTCGCATGTTCCCACCAAGATCTATGAACTCAATTCCCCAGAGTCTCTATTTTACTTCGCCCAATGCACCTAACGGCAACAGATCTCCATACTATTATCAGGTTAAGCCACCGCAAGCACCGACCTAGCCCACCGTGTACTACAAATGGAAAGCAAACCATAAAATGTGTTTGCGTTTAAAATTCTTTGTATGATTCAGTGGCCAATTTGTGTAAAGTGAGCCTTGACCACTGATTTATGCCTTTTGTTTTGATAAATCATCCTTGAAGAAACACTATTTTTCTAGTGCACTGGTATTACAATGGCGCTGTTTTCCTCAAATTAGATGTTGGCAGTTAACATTCATGGTATTACCCATTAATCTTCCCTGATTGATAATTCATGATATCTGGCCACCAATTTTGAGATTATCGGCCCTGGTTGTGCCTCCGAATGGGAGGAACGAAAGAGTTTTACATTTTCCATTGGAAAACTCAACCTGATTTGATTGAATACATTATTATTTGATTAAAATTTCTCAGTATAGAGCAGTGTTCTATATTTTCCATGATGTATATTTGATACTGAAGCCCCTTCATCACTAGTTTTAAATAGATGTAATTCAGCATATTAGGCAGAGAGATAGAAAGGTCAAGCCACCGTTTTCAGAATCATAATAAATCAGTTACATTTAGGAAGACTGAAATACTACAAATATAATGATGCAATTTTTAAGCAAGAAACTCATTTTATTACTCTATCTTTTCCTTCAAACGGTTGTAGTGTATTTTGCTTCTAAAAGTGAATTGAACATAAACTTAAATTTAGAAAATCATCAATTTTTTGAATAAAAAACTCCAATTTCCAGCTTGATGTTAAAATGGTAAAATCAGTTATACTCGAAAATATTCAACTATATCAAAATCAATTCTACTTTTTTTGACTCCTCCAAAAGTGGGGTGATGGTGATACTTATAAATCCACACTCATCAGATCAGGTGAAATTTAACGGGAGAAAAAGTGAACCCCGCAATGATTAATGAGCAACCGTGTATTGAGGTTTAGCCTCGTCCAATGGCAATGCCAATGGGTGGCACCAGCAGAAATCACGTTACACTTGGCATGGTAGTAGTGCATTCTCATTCAATGTTTGTACTTGATCACAATTTGAAGAAGGAGGCATGCCATACATGTTCATATGCCGTGAGTACAATCGTATTAATAAGAGAAATGATATTTGTACAACCATTTTATGACAATTTTCTCTCTCATACTCACATGTTGTTCGTTTCCTCTCTCTTCATTTTTCTCTCTCCATTGTTTTTGACCAATAAGAAGAGAGAAATGCAAAGTTGTCATCAAGGTTGTCTTCAAATAGATGTACATATATCACTACTCTATTAATAAAGGTTTGGGACCCACGGATACATGTGTTAAAAAGGTGTTTGAGGAGAGGGAAAGGTATTGTTAAGCCTCCCCCAAAAGTGTAGGATCCTCTCTATCTCTTGAAAGAGTTGAAAATAAGCTAGACGTAGACTTTTTAAGGTTTAATTTTGGTTCGATCTCTTGTAAATAAAATGGTTTGATCTAAAATTTAAGTTTGGCCTTTATAGATGGTATATTTTTTAGATTGAGTATGACCTTTTTAAAAGTCCTCTGTTGCTACTATGACTACCACTACCATTCGTAGAAGCGAGGGACTTTTTTCTAAGGGGGCATAAGGGAAGAGGGTGAAGTTGGCTTGGAAGTGCGTTGAGCAAGAATAAAGAACACTCGCGAGTTGCTGAGTTTTTGTGTGAGTAAAAAAGAGGGAGAGGAGCTCGTTATATAAGCGAGGAGCCAAGATCGGTTACAAAACCAATGACTCGTATGATTTGCCGTTACATAATCAACTGTGCTTAATGTATTTACTTCAACTTAAATCTTCATTTCCAAAACAAAAATGTTATTTCAACTTTAGTGTTACCGTACTGTACTAGTAGAGAGTATTAAAAACCAAAACCTACTCATAGTTTTTGTCACTGCTCACTACTGTCTATGTTTGTAGCATTGGTTAATTATTTTCATAATACCTTGTGTTTTGAATGGTATTTTGTTGATTCCATCATCCTTATATATTGAAAAATGAATCCTCTAAATTGTTTTATAAGATACCTAATTTCTTTCCCGGGGAATATAAAAAAGTTAATAAATAAAATATGATCTACTCCAATTATATGAGGGATATGTTCTAGTTATGGGCATCTATGCAAATGGTGACCATGTTCAAGCTCCATGCTTGCTGCTCTGACTGTTTGTGCTAGTACTTTTTATTGGTCTCACAAATATGTCATTTTCATGATTGCCAAATTCAATTTCCTCCACAAGTATATTTTGTTTTCATTCATTTAAAATCTTTTAATTAATAATTGTCAGTATAAAATTTAGGTGATATTCTTACCATATATATCAACGTGTTCCTTCCTCCTCTATTTGCAATATAGTGGTAGGTAGTGTAGAGATTTCTATGTGGGTTAGTTGCATAGTTTATTAATCTTATTCAAATCCTAATGTTATATGAATATTATAAAGTTAGACAAATCATTGTTAATCGAATCTAAACGGATCTGAATAATCTAAATCCTTTCAATTTGAGTGATCCATTTGGTGAGAAAAAGGAGATGAATATCTATGCGTTAGACCAGCTCAACACCTATACATCCCTCAAACAAAATTCTAATAAAGGACGCACTACGTAACTTTGAAGAGGTCCCTTCTTAATCTCTTTATATACTCACTAGTCCCGTAATGAATTCATTACCAATCAGATTTAAAAATAGGTTGACAAACGAAAAGAAGAAGAGCTTACCTATCAATCAATCTTTTTAAATCTGATTGATTTGGGACAAAATGAAATTTAGGGTTTGTTATATATTTTAATTAATTTTAATCTTTTAATTCTTTTATTTCTTTTAAATTTATTAGTTTTTTATTATGTATTTCAAATTAATTTTATAAATGACATGAAAATTCTATTAATGACATGTAAAATGAATAATTCAACACACACATATCAAGTTATTGTCACGTCATCAATTAGAGTGACAAATCATAAAAAATGACGGAGATCTAAAAAAACACCCAAAAATAAAAAATGACAGAGGTCTAAAAATTGTAAAAACAGGATGACCAAAACAATGGTTTTAAAAAATAGGAGGATTAAAATTACGATTAATTAAAAATAGTGAGATCAAAATGCTTTTAAACCAAATTTTAGCGGTCTATTCCAATACACAAGCACAGTTAGTGAGTCAACTTTTTCATTTCTCATTGGTTATTTTAGATTTTTAAAGGTTGTACTTTGTACCTATACAATTATGGTTTGCATTAATTTATGTTGTTGTGATTCAATTGTCCAGTTGTCGGAATTTACTTAGCATAACAAAGTTTGATGCTCAAACAACAAAATTATATTTGTGTTCCTAAAAAATCAAAGTTATATTAGTTGGAAATTCTAAACTCGTGTATTCAAATTCTTAAAAATATAAATCTACCAGACCCATACATAATCAAAGCAAAAAAGGATAGGATTGAAACGTGCATAACATAAATGTCCATCTCTTCATTAAAATATAACATTTAAAACATATGGCTCCTAAGATGACACCCCAATTGGGTGGATCATAGGATAATATGTGGCAGGGCTTTGTTTGGCCATGTTTTGTTTGTCTGTAGTGTAATTCAGTCATATAATTGATCATAATCATATGACGTGTGACTGTCACTTAGTACCATTTAGCAATACAAGGAGGGAGGGAGGGGGCCCAGATTAAACCAATACACCATTGCTGCTGAGAATGGAGACAATGTTTCAGTCACCTATAATTAGGAGGTCACTATCTCCCGACAGGCAGGTCAACATTAATCATGATATAAAATATGAAAAACAAAATGCCCTAAATTCCCTACCAAAAAAAAAAAGTTGTCCAAGGTAAGATTACTTATATGATTTTACATGCATTAATAACTTTTTTTTTTATAAAAAATGCTTTTGTTTAATCTATCATTGAAAACATAAGTGTATTTTGTCTTTCTTATAAAATTTATAATTAAATGAATAAAATATATAAAATTGACGTACATTATTCAAACAAATTTAATTTTCAACAATTTTATTTTAATATCCATGATTTTTATAAGAGATACCTATAGTAAAAAACAGGAGGAGTAATAAGAGTGTGTTATTAGTTAACAATCTCCCAAAGACAGTGTTAAAGAATTAAACATTGTGTGTTGAAAGAAATAACTTCATGTAACCACAAAAAAAAAAAAAAACTTCTTTTAAAGAAAAAGAAATAACTTTTAAAAGTGCAAGAAATTGAATAACCGTTTTTTTATTAGTATTGTTAACTTATACTTTTTTTTTGGTCAAGTTGTTAACTTATACTTTAAATGTGCATGTTAAGGAATCCAAAAATTAAAAAATTTATTAATAAAAGAAACTCGTTTATCATTAAATCGTATTTTTTTTAAGATAGGCAACTCAAATCTTGTTCCAATGAAATTATGACAGGCCTAATTTTTTTAGCTATGCTATGCGGTACGAACCGCCAACTAACGAAATTTGACGACTGTTGTATACACTTATCATACAAGGGTGATGTGAGAAAATAGGAGATGAATGGAGGACAAAAATGTAATAGCAACTTAAAATCAGTACATTTCGTCGGTTTCGTTGATGCTCCTTTCGTAACTTTCAGAATTTCCTAATTTCGCTATTTTCCTTATAAGAAAAATAGTCTCATTTTGATTCAATCATCATTTTGTAGTTATAAGCAACATTGTTTTCTAGTAAGTTAAATTAAATTATCTAAATTGGCATCGGTGAGTCAATAACCTTGAGAGTGGTGGACTCCAAGATCTCAAGTCAACACCATCAGACCAACATAAATGGAACTTAGTAAGCAAGACTTGCGGGTTGGAAATAGGTCAGGCCAGCCTACGGTCTATCTTGTTTATTAAAAAAAGTTAGGCTTAGGCTTTTGAAAAAGTTTATTTAAGTAAATAGGTCAGGCTTAGGCTATCAAAAAGCCTACGAAGGCCGACTTGTTTATGCATATTATTAAAACTTATTTTTTATTTATATTACAATATAATTTATATTAAACATAAAAATCAAGAAACAATTCAAATAATGAACTTTTTAAATAGGTTTTAAGGCCTTATAGTGAAATATGTTTGTAAGGCTTATAGTGATAGACAAATTTTACAATGAAATAAGCTTTAAGGCCAATTTAACCTATTTAAAAGTAGATAAAATGGATTATTTAATGACTTCAATATGAAGTAGATCTATAAATAGGCTTTTAGGCCAGGTCATACCAAAAAAATAGACTTATGAAAGGCCATAGGTCATGGTCAGGAGTAGATAAAATAGACTATTTAATGACTTCAATATGAGGTAGGTCTATAAATAGGCTTTCAGGCCAAAAAAATAGGCCTATGAAAAGTCGTAGGTCATACTCAAGCTTGCAAAAAAATTCGTAGGCCAGACTCAGGTCTATCAAAGTCTGGCCTGACCTGGCATATTCTCACCCCTAACTAACATCTATTTCAGAACTATTGATGTTTAAGTTTAATAAACACAAGTAGACTAGTGCATTTCATTTGCTAAACTATGAGCAACTATATCAATTTGCGTTAACAAGAAAAATAAAGTAAGATTATATTTTTGGTTGGATAACCGCCTTAAAATTTGTAACCACAAAGCATCGTCTATAAGTGTGTGTTCGTTATGCGATGACATAAATTGATTTTAAATGAATTAATTTTGTAAAATTGATTTTTGATAAAACTAAGTTGAATGTATAATGATTTATGTTAGAATGTATTGATGTAAAAGTGGACTTAACAATAAATTTAACGATAAAACCAATTGCAGAAGTCAAAAGCTACAAATTCTAACGTCAAGTATAATCATTTATATAAGTAAAATAAGTTCTCCTTTTTTAGGTAAAGTAGCTTAATGGTTAGAAATTCACCCTTTAAGATGAAAATGGTGAAAAAGAGAATCCGAGATTCAAGTCTTGGCTCCCTACCAACAAATTCAAATATGATAAAATCAGTCTTACAATCTCTTGAATCAAATTAAAGATACACTATGCTAAGGATTTCGATAATCGCCTTAAACTTTGTATCCACAAGAACTCCTTGTTATTTCTATTTTATCATGCATTTATCCTAGCTTCTATTTATTTAGGGCATTTTCCATGTTTCTCTTATTAATTTATTTCTTGATATACTATGTTTTTTTTAATAATAAATTTATTATTAGTATTTATGATGAGGGTGGAGATCGAACGCGTGACCTGCATAATCTCCTTATCATTCCACTTGTTAACTCTCCCGCCCTCAGCCACCAAGTCATCGTTATTACACTTGATATACCATTCATTGATCTACTCTACCAGAATTAGATATTTTTTTTATGAGGAATCCACCCCAAACTTCATCCCTAGTCAAGCCACCTATCCTTCTCTTCACCCACTATTGGTTCACTTAGCTACTCCTTCAAACTAAATATAGTAGACTTATCAAATGTTACATCCATTTCACTCGACAAGAGTTTGTCATCATCAACATGAATGCGAAAAGGAAAATTGAAAATATGTTGACCAAAGACATGCTAACCATCGATAGTTCTAGACTATGCCATCAAACATTTGGATTTGTATTAACCCATCACCTTTCACTCAAAACTATTATCATCGCCAATCTTCATGCAAAGATTCCATTCATCAAATGATGAGAAAAACCTCTTTATTATTCGACACCAGGTAGGGAGGCACATATGCCATAACACAAAATCTACATTAAAAAATTGTTAAAACTTAATTATCATCTCCCTCTTAGGCAGTATCATTTTACACGGCCATATGACTAGCAACTTTTACATAGACACACATGAATTATAAAATTTAAAAGGGAAATGCTATCAAGTTATGTGACTAAATTGTTTCTTTTAAAATTTAACATTTAAGTGTATTACCATAATTACATTTATTTGGGGTTGTATCTATGCAAGAGTTGCTCATATATGCGTCGTTATATTTGCCAGAACATCAACATTGATTAGACAATTTGACTTCTTCAATTGTCTTTTCCTTTTTATCTTTAGACAATGTTTCTATAGGTGCATATATTCCTTGCTATAAAACATTGCATTGGTTCGCAAAGCCTAACTCTACTAGCAATGCTGAAATTGTGTGAGTTTCAACGGGGTTTACCACTTTTCTACTGACTCAATAAAAACATTGCAATAAGCTTTCCTTTTGATAAAGCCTAGAAGGAATGACATTGGGACATGGGAACCACCCACAACATATTCACCCTCTTTCACCTTCAAACATGTAGCATTGTAAACATAACTATATCTTAATGTTATGTATCTTTCTTCACACCACTTATAGCACCCACACTTCATATTAAAGATGTGTCTAGCATCCGACCATATCTGATTAAGTAGTAGTGTACTAGTCATGATCGAGTGTTGGCTCGTAGGATCATACGATTCTACGTCTCACAACACCTC
>Ga0315913_1007556_pt1 | contig 13006 bp, 5 predicted proteins | sample MpolsnodulesMG_FD_207736 | JGI IMG/M metagenome (GOLD analysis project Ga0315913, IMG submission 207736) | Medicago polymorpha root nodule microbial communities from Los Angeles, California, United States - small nodules | ecosystem: Host-associated > Plants > Roots > Nodule | place: USA... | reverse complement strand
ATAGTGAGAGAGAGAGGGGGAATGAGAGAAAAATGAAAGAGAAGATTCAATTTAAAAATAGAGAATGTTAATCTGAACATTGGTTAACCAAGCAAAATAGGTAAGTTTTTATAAAAATGAATTGTAATTATTGCTTCATCAAAAATGAAAACTTACATTTTAAAAAAAAAATCTATTTAAAGACTCCTTAACTAATACCCTAGAAACATTGGTTAACAAGACCCTTTAAAAATTCATTGACCTAGATTGACTGCGTCCACTATTTCCCAAGATCAATGTAATGTGTGTACCATTGGATTTGCTAGATTTATTACTTTGTCCAAAAACCAATTTTTAGGTTTTATGACTAAAACAAAGCTTTAAAACCAAGCAAACAAGTTAATGAATAATTTATTTTGGGATCAGCCAATAGTATAAAAGCTACTGTTTAAAGAGATAAAGTTAACCTCTATTTATAATCTTGATACAGTATTCCATTTTAATCATTGGGATTTGAATTAATGTACCAATGATTAACAAACCTAAAGGCTAAATCTATAATTAATATGCATGTAAGTGCCGAATTAATAAAAAAAAGTTTAAATAAAAAAGAAATATTTGTTTGAAATTAATAAATAAAAAAATCTACTCTTTTTCTATCATGGTACGGCCGCACTTATCAGTTCAAATTTGTTATAGTCAATAACTCTAGAAGTTGATACACTTAGGCAAATCATGTCAATTTATAAAGATTAGATGACTCACATTGTGACTCGATAAATCCAAAATTAGAAATTTAAATTGTCTAATTTTCATAAATGGTCGAGAACACTAATTTCAGTCGCCACTAACTGAAAAATTAATGGGAAAAAAATCCTCTCCTTCATTTTACTTTCCTTCTTTTTTTCTAATCTATCTCTCTCCTAGTCCTACTCTTTCTTGATTACATTTTTATTTTTTAATGAAAAGAGGGTAATATATATATATAGAGAGAGATGAAAGAGATGGTCTAATTTAAAAATACATTGACCTAGATCGACTGCGTTCACTATTTCGCAAGATCAATGTAATGTGTGTACCATTTGATTCGCTAGATTTATTATCCCAACGGTTGAATTACTTTGTCCAAAACCATTTTTTAGGATTTTATGACTAAAACAAAGCTTGAAAACCAAGCAAACAAGTTAATCAATAATTTCTTTTGGGATCAGCCAATAGTATAAAAGCGACTGCTTAAATAGATAAAGTTAACCTCTATTTATAGTCTTGATATTCCATTTTTTTTGTTACAGTCTTGATATTCCATTTTAATCATTGAGATTTGAAAAAATGTACTAATGATTAACAATCTAACCTAAATGCTAAATCTATGATTAATATGCATTGTGTCCCAAATTAAACCTAGACAATGTAAAAGGAATGAACCAAAATTCAAGAAACACAAAAATATTTCAACTGTACAATTAGTCGACACATGCCTCTACCTTTCGATCACATCTACTTTTATGACCCCAATTGGTTTTAAGGACCAAACAGACTCATGTTGTTGCAGTGGTGGATGTTGCACGGAAGTGAATCTATAGCTGATTTTGAGGCATATATAAGATCACTACGGCTATACCTTTTTCCTTGTTTTCCAACCAACATTTAATTATTATTTATTAATTGAATAATATATTATTCTCTTCCATAGTACACTTTCTTTTGTATCTCTTTGAAACATGTGAGATCCATTGCTCTTAGATTTGTCATGCTTTTTATCTACATGATCAGTTTACTATTACCTATTCAAGTTGGGTATTCAATCCTTTGTCTAAACGCTATCATCTACTTTTATTGTTCCTACTCTTTTCATGATATTCAAATGATAGAAGAAGAAAAAAATTGAAAGAACAAAATGTTTTTAGAAGAATCATAAAAAGAAAGCATGTATGTGGTAGGGAAGGACTAAAGGGGGTTTCTTCTTTGTTTCGTGTTATGCAAGCTCCTATGAGAAACCCCAATCACACAAAGAAGATACACTTTTGTTTGAATTTGTTCTAGGTGTCTTTGTGTTCACGGGTTTGACTAGTACTCCTTTTACACAAATGTACTGTTGTATATCTCATGTTTGTACAATGATGTTGTACAATTTTAAAACAATTTGAACTATTTAACGGTTACAATTATGACATTACTAGTATCCTATAATTACAAGTGAATGTTGATTTTCTTGGTAGATTTTTTTTCCTTTAACGTTCCCCCTCAAAGTTGGAATATGAATGTAGATGACACTCAACTTTCAAAGATGTGTGTGAAACATCGGTGTTTAGATATGCCTTAAAATCTCATGTTGAATGTGGAAAAATGTTTTCTTCTTGTCCAAGTCATTAGGAATTAATGTGAAGATGGATCAAATTGACATTTTTTTAAGGATTTTCATCGATTCCAACACTGCCTACGCAAGGCGTGTACGGTACATACGTTAGGCATGCAGACAGAATCGCATTGCGCTAAGGATAGTAGAGTTGTCGATAAGTTGCATTTTTTCACTCCTTTTGTGGTAAAACCCATGACATAAAAGGATGAAACTTTTGAGAACCTTCGAAGTTAAGAGTTGAGGGTCTTTGGGAGAGATTCAAAATGCTAGAAAAAAATTGAACCTTGGGGAACCAAAAGAGGTGACTCTTGGTAAAGGGTAGATTCTTTTTGGAGAGAGATTTTTGGCATGAGAGACATTAGTCAAACATTAGAAACACCTTGGATAGTGAAAATTATTGAGTGGTTGTAAAATGGTAAATGAGAGAAATTTAGTTGATGTTCTTTGGTAATATTGGGAGTAAATTTCTTAGTCACTTTTGTAACTCTCTTGATCAAGGGAATGGAGTAAAAAACGGTAGAAATTAAATTTGCTCATGGAGAGATTGTGGAATCTAATTTTTTTATAACTCTTTGTATCTCTTTGTAATGACTCTTTGATAGTGGGTTGAAGAGATACTCTCTTCTTCCCATGTATGTCATTGTTAGACGAAACTTGGGTAAACAAATTATTGGTATGTTGTTTCTCAACTTGCTACTTTCTTTATGTTGTTGTTATTAGTATTGATCGGGATTTTAATTTACACTTTATTGTTTGTTGTTGCTTTGATTATTTGGTTGTTGGTTTGCATTGATAATTTCTCTACACATCTAGGTTTATTAATGTCATTTGGTTTACAAATTCACAACAATTTATTCCCAACATGGGGCAAGGGGTGTAGTTTTTTCAAGTGGGCCAAAGTTAACATCTTGGAGATGGAAGCCAGCTTGACTCATTAAAAGTGTATGAAAATATTGAAGGGTGACGCAGAAATGTCAGACAACCTAGTAAAAACATAGAAGACCAAAATGATGGAAAAGGTAATGACTGTCATTATCTATTACCTCAAAGATAAAATGTTGAGAGAGGAAGTCATGAAGGTGAACTCGTGGCGGTGATGTGTATTCTCAATGGCCTTGCTCATTTGAAGAGAAGTTAAACATTCATGATCATTCTGGAGAGGTGCAAGAAAGACTACTCTCAAGATCAATCTTGAAAGGAAAGGTAAGAATACTCATGGTCATCTTGAGAGAAGGAGGTTACAAGGTAAAAGACATAGTCAAATAACGCATTTAGAAGTTGAGGTGGAGAAAACTCAACTTGAGATGGAGTATTCGACTAGTGGGACTAGGAGGAGACAATCAATGGTGACATTGAAATGGTACAACTATAGAATCTTTTTGTGTTATCCTCTAGTTGAAAGTAATGAATTCTTCAAGAGAACGAAAGGGATTCCAAAATATTTTTTGCTTTGCTTTTATAATTTGAATCATGTTTCACATTAAATAATCTAAAACCTTCTATTGCTCAGAATTGCAGAACAACATTGACATATAAAATATTAAGAACGTATGATTGAAAATGAAAAAAAATAAAAGAGAAAAACAGAATAAAACTCTCATTTCATTAACAGATCATATATTTCATAGTATATATTTCAAGTACTGGATTTTCATGTGGTCCACATTGCACCGACAATATATGTGGTCTATGACGCACAAAAACTTCTATAAATTGGTGTGCTTCTTTTATCTTGTTGTAAACCACACCATATAATCATGGACACTTCAGTCATTGATCTGAACACCAAACCAGTTGTAGTTTGCTACAACAGGGGAAAACCACATATGTTCAGGGTTCAGAATGATATCACGTTGTCCGAGTTGAAGGATCAACTTTACCAAATCAACCATTAACTCAGTCATAGAGACACAAGGAGAGTGGACAATGTTGATTATCGACCGACTCAGCTGGAAGAGTGCAATTCAATCATATGAAGTTTAAGAACGATGACCACATGAGACTATGTTCTCAATATTTGGTCAGTATGGTACTAAAAGACCGATCGATTTGGACATTTCATGGGTCAGATCTTTCGAAGATGTTCGAAAAAGTTTGATCTGACCTAGGAACTATGAAGAAAGCAAGGCTCTTATGGAAGAAACAGATGAAGAAGATAGTTTAGCTGATTTGCGACCTTTAATTATGTGTTTTACATTGTTGAATTATGTCGTTTGACGTATTTAGATTGTTATATTTAATGTATGTCGCTAAATTAAATTTCATGTGTTGAAACTTGTTCTTTGTAGGGTGAAGGACAGTTCAGATCATTTAATATGAACTTGTAAAGTACTTGATTTTTTTGTAGCGCACATTGCATCGACAATTGTCTGTGGTCCACGACGGACAGAAACTTGTATAAATAGACGTGTTTGGTTCACTTGCAGTAAAACACAACAAAGAACTATGAAAAATTATTTGGCGGATAAAAACACCAAGAGGTTGTTATGAACACGAAGAGGTTGTCATGTCAGTTGGCAACGCAGTGGGATCAAGTACAAAAACACATTTTCAAACACCTTCCATTTCATCATTATCCTACGGAACTTAACACAAAAAGGTTGTTGTGAACTTGATCCAGTTTCCTTGCCAATAGAAATATGTCAGTTGGCCGGGCAGCTGGATCAAGTACAAAAACATCTCTTGGAAGATCTACTCTTTCATCATCATTTATCTTACTATGTTGTTTTACGCTTTTAAATTACATCGTTTAATTTTTCATGTGTCATGCAACATACAAGACCCTCCAAACCTCAAGCTTTAAACACAGTCTGGGATGGTTCAAATTATATAATCAAAATTGTTTCTGAAGAGTTCGGATTATATAATCCGAACTGTCCAGACTGTAGACGATAGCGTTACACCAAAGGTTAGGAAAGTTTGTAGTTTATAATTAAGTTTTAAATGAATTTTTAAGGTTAAACATGTCCCTTTAATTGTAGTTACGGTCTAGGAACAATTTAGGGTTATAAATAGTCTTGTATCCTTCAACATTTTCATTCATTCTTCACTTCTCATCCATTCTCAAAATCCCTTTCTTATTTTTAGTAGTTTATGATATCATGATCTCTTAATTGCTTTGCAGTTTTTGTTGGGATGGTATGATGATCAAAAGTGACTTTTGTTATCAAGTACATAGCCATTTTTTTAGTTTCAGCATGGTTCGGATTATATAACCCGAGCAAAAGGAGTTTTGGAAGGAAAAAAAGGACGCATAGGATAAACATAAGGTGGAAAAAGTAATAGCCGTAATTAATTGATAGATCATTGGGAAAAACTAATTTTGTATTTTTTATCAAATAGTCTAGTGGCTAGAGCTCACATATTTTAAATGTGGAGAAGTTGGGTGTCCGGGGTTCAAACCTCGGCCCTTGCATATAATATGCAATAACCCTATCAACCGAGTTAATCTCACGGAGATACTAATTTTGTATTTGTTAAAAGACATATATTCCGATAAATTGAAAATGAAATCTTCCGAAATAAAAATAAATTCCAGCAAATTCAAAATTTAAGTTTGTCAGATTAACATTTCTAAAAAATATTCCGATATACGACATCCGTCCTTAAATATAAGACCTTTTTGATAAAAAAAAAATAAAAAATTGTCTCTTTTCATAAGACCACATTGGTATTTTCAAGTATATTAATTAATTCTTTACCAACATACCCGTAATTATTTTATATCTTTTTCTTCAATCAGCATTAAATATTATGTTGAAAACGTACACTAATTCTCTCTCTTAAAGGATAAAATTGTAAAAGGAATATTAATTACAAACAAATTTATTATCATTCTCAATTTTTTAATTTTCGTTATTTTTCCAAAAAGGCTCTATAATTAGTGATGGAGGTGGTATCTGTTTTCGGCAAACATCAATTTTGAATTTGATGAAACACGTTCTAGAAAACACAAAATTCAAGTTTGCCACAAAAATAGCTTCTGACAAAATAACTTTTTAAAAAACTAAGGCTTAAATGCACTTTTGATCTCCTTATTTTAACTTAATCGAAAATTTAATCATCCATTTTCAAAACTATTATTTTAGTCCCTTTTTTTTAGGTTTTTTTAATCCCATAATTTTAGTGATTTGTCATTGTCATTAATGATGTGACATGCTAATTAAGTTTCCAAAAATGATTAATTACATATAAAATGTAAAAACTGATTGATTAATAATTAAAAAAACAAAAATTGAATTAAATTATAATATGAAAATGAATCACTTTAGAAAACATCATGGATATCCCTAATTTTCTTTTTACCGCAGTTCAACGAGGAGTTCAAAACCTCAACATTGATTTCTGCTACTTCATTATCCCCCAAGATACCATTGCCTTCTTCCATTTTCACTACCAACACCATGTCGGTCCTCACATTGAAAAACATAACGTTTGATAAAATCTTCATACATTCCTTAAAAAAAAATAAAAAATAAATACGTTGATCTTCCCTCGCTCAAAGTCCTTAACTTGCGTTTTATCACTTTCAGATATTATGAAAATCTCTCTAAGCTTTTATTTGGCTGCCCCGTTCTCCATGAATCGGGTTTTTGAAAGGAAAAGTAGATGGGGATTTGAAGAAATTAAGGTTGATGTTACCAAACCTTTCTTATTATAATTTCATTCAACTTTTGGTTTTTTTTTGGGTAGATAGACGAAATGACAAAGCCATTATAAACTCACACACACAAGTGGAGGTACTGGGTTCGTTCCCCGGTCATGGCATCCAGCCTAACAATTTCGGCAAGTTGCCAGTTGAGCTAGGACTTCTGAATAATTCAATTTTTGTTTTTTAATTATTAATCAATTAGTTTTTACATTTTTTTTAGGGAATTAGATTACATTTTGTATGTAACTAATAACGTTTGATAAAATCTTCATACATTCCTTAAAAAAAAAAAATACGTTGATCTTCCGTCGCTCAAAGTCCTTAACTTGTGTTTTATCACTTTCAGTCTTTCAGATATTATGAAAATCTCTCTAACCTTTTATTTGGCTGCCCCATTCTCCATGAATCAGGTTTTTGAAAGGAAAAGTAGATGGGGATTGAAGAAATTAGGGATTTTAAAAATTACGGTTGATGTTACCAAACCTTTCTTATTATAATTTAATTCAATTTTTGGATTTTTAATTACTAATCAATTAGTTTTTACATTTTTTTAGGGAATTAGTTTACATTTTGCATGTAACTAATTATTTCTGCTAATGACATAAAAACTTAATTAACCAACACACTGCCACATCACCGCATGACAAATCACAAAAATTTATGGGGATTAAAAAATAAACCCAAAAAATATATAATAGGGGACAAAAAAAGTGGAATCAAAAGTGCATTTAAGCCAAAAAAATAATAATAATTAAAAACTGTTGCGGCAAACACAAATTTCATATCTGCCAGAGCATAAATGTGTTCCCAGGGGCATAAATATACTAGACATTAGAAAAGCACTTCAAACTCCTGAACATAGTACAGAACAACAACAATCTTCCCTTTTGGTTTTGCTCAAGAGTTTATAATCATCGTAACTACCATTATTTCACAAGGGTAATAATCATCAAAAACATGGATCATGTTGGGAAATTGGGCCATCCATTACAAGTTTTGCACTAATATATATTATAACAATTAACTTCTATATGATACAGTTTTTCCCAAATGCCCATAAATTAAGGAAATGACATTAGTCCTTCCAACCAAATTCAATTTGTTTTCATGTCCTTAAAACACTTAAAATTCCTCTATCAGAGAGATTCATTGGCAGCTAAGGAGGTTATGACCAGAAAATATCTGGGAATAAAAACTTATCCATGCTCAAACATGATTTTCCTGAGCATGCCTTTTGCTGTCTCTCTCGGTATGGCTTAACCTGCTTACCTTGCTCCGATCTTCAACATAATCAGAACGATTATTGTGGTGAGGTCCAGGGCCATGATTATGTCGCTGCTTCCCCTCCATCGCTCTATCAGGTGAGCTCCCTGCTTTCCTCTTGCGACTGCTTGACTTGGGTGATGGAAGCCCAGCACTTATGTCGTCAAAAGCTGCCACCTCACCTTCTTCCACAGCACTTGGATCTGGTCCACGTGATGGCAGACCCTTTGCCCCATGAGGTTGCTCATCTGCATGATCTTGGTGTCTCCCATGTAAGTTTTCATAATCTGCTTTATCTGCTGAGAGCTTCGACCAGCTTTGCCTTCTATCATGCTTACTCTTCTCACTCTGAGGAGGAGCCAATTCTATTCCATCTTCCAGTTCCCTCTCAATGAGATCATCGTCATCCATGAAATCTGTTTTTTTGGTTAGATGACCAGCTGCTTTCCTTCGTTTTTCTAATGCAGCCTTTACCTTGTCTGTATTGATTTTTTTAATAGCTTCCTGAGGAGGCCGGCTAAGCATACTACCATCCTTATGATCTGGGTTTCTGCTGTTATGTTTATCTTTCGATTCAGAATGTTCTTTAGTTTCAGTTCTAAGAGTATTGTTTTCGTGCTCTTTTTGACCATTATCAGACCGAGATCTCACCACGTCTTGTACTTGCTGTAAGTTGTCTTTATATGGAAAAGGTTCATGCTCAGGATGTTGATTGCCTTTGACATCATCTTCCACCCTGTGCTTTATTTCTGTGGACCCATAATCTCTACTTCTGCCAGGATTAGAGACAGGACGCCCAACCTGATTGGCGGCAGATGAATCAAAAGCAGTCTTTGAAGATGCAGGCTTTGATGTTTCAAGTCTTGAACTTATGCCTCCGGTCTGGGAATTACTGTTTGCGGGTGCAGTTTCATCATTACTAGTTGGAGCTTTTACAGTGGTCCGATTGGAAGTTGCACCTCCAGTAGTTCCTTCAGCATCATTGGAAGGCGGCATTCGATTTTGTTCATACAGTTCGAGCATTTGGTTACTCACTTCTGCAAAAAGTAGGTAAACGTTGGGTATAGCATTGAAATAAAAAGAAAGTATAAATAACTGTTATACTCAATGTTGGCATGATTATACTAATCTACTTCAATAGAATACTAAGATATCACCACACTCCAAATAGAGGGAAACATGCAACAGGAACAGAAAACAGAAAAAGAGAAATAATGATGAGTTGGTACTTTTGTTTCTCATTTCTTTATACCACTAGTATCGAAAAAAAAGACACCGACCCTCCAATTGGCGTGGGGTGACATCAAACTCTTGCCACCAGACCTTCTCCCCATCCGATGGGAGCTTCACCTTTAGAAACTTGGCAGCAAGGAATATAGCTCCAGCTGCAATGTGGTGGGGCTTAAATTGCAAGCAAAGAGATGTCCGAAGTCTGCGCATGTCATACCCAAATTTCAGGAAAGGAAATTCGAAGGCCATTGGTCGTAATAAAAATGTTATAATCATCATACAATTCTTACCCATCATTTACGAAATTCCAAGCAACTTGAGCAAGGGCGTTTTGAGCAACCTTGAATTTCTTTATTGCCTCAACAAGAGGTTTATAAGGATGATGCACATTAAAATCAAAACCAAGAGTTGCAAGAACAACCCTCTCTGCAAGTAAAATTAATTCCTTCTGCTGTTCATACACTTCCTGTTTCATTTTTGCATGTACAAAAATTGCATGTGAAAAATTTATATTACAAGAGGCACGAAGAAAATGAAACTTAAAGAAATACACTTTGGTTAAACAAACACCAAAAAAATAAAAAAAATCAAAATTAACCCAGATGAACTTCCTGGGACATTTTTGCAACTAAAAAAAATATTAATTGCATGCGAGAAATTTATATTACTTGATGTAGGAAGAAAACAAAAAACTTCAAAAAGAATTGATTTTGAAAGAAAATCACTGTAGGTTAAACAAACAAACAAAAAAGTTAAACTCAATCTGTAGATATAACTTGCAAATCATTGTTTGCATGCATTAGCCTCCTCACAGCAGGGTCAAACATTTTACATGACAGAAATGTAAATATTTACCATGGATGTAAGGTGGAAGTTAATTAAAAAAGATATTTACCACATCACCTAAATCAAACCACTGCATAGAATGTAGTATATCAACAGGTAATTCAAGTTCAACACAGGGAGTAGAGATTGCTTGATAATAGAAAAAGAGATGTTAATAACAGTTGATGGATAGTTTTTTCAAAAAACCTAATCATATCCAATTCTTAACCATTGATCAAGATTGGATTTCAAAACCAAATCACATATCCTCTGAAACCGGTCCCATGTCTGATTTCAAAACCAGTTTTGTCCAAGATTTGATTTCCAATTCAGTTTCATCAATCCTCCCAGTAACTCAAAACGGTCTTGTTTTTCTCGTTGCATCTTTGTATTGTATCTCACACGTCAGAATTATACACCCCAGGATCCTTCATCATTCAAATGAAGGAATCAGAAAAGTCATCCTTTGTTTCAGCCCATCACTAGTAGTACACTGGTACTCCATCCTGCACTCTCTTCCTCCCCTCCCCTCACCAGTGAATACTCTCTTCCTCCCCTCCTCCCCCATTTCAAGTACACACCACACACACCTAAATTCATTGGCCTCACTCCCACCTCTGGGCTATGGTGCAACTCCCACAACATCAAGGGTTCTCGACAACAGGATCTGTCTATAGCTTCTCCAACTCCAGCCTCTTCCAGTAAAGTTTGTTGCAAAACAAAAAGGATGGAGGAATGCTACGAGTACTGCTGCTGGACTTGGTGTCACAAAATCTGAAGGTGCCAAGGTGTATGGGAATTAAGGAATGAATCTCGAGTGAATAAAATCTTGACCGCAGATTGAGATTCAAATTGGGATAAGGGTTTGCAATTTTGACTTCTGACTGCAAGGAGAGTACTGCAATTCAACAAGAATAATGGAACCGGGGGAACATAGAGTAGCAAGAGAGGCTGAAAATCAGACAACCAAGTTTGGATATGGACCTCTTCCAGTAAAGTTTGTTGCAAAACAAAACAGATGGAGGAATGCTACAAGTACTGCTGCTGGACTTGGTGTCACAAAATCTGAAGGTGCCAAGGTGTATTGTAATTGAGGAATGAATCTCGAGTGAATAAAATCTTGACCGCAGATTGAGATTCAAATTGGGATAAGGGTTTGCAATTTTGACTTCTGACTGCAAGGAGAGTACTGCAATTCAACAAGAATAATGGAACCGGGGGAACATAGAGTAGCAAGAGAGGCAGAAAATCAGACAACCAAGTTTGGATATGGACCTCTTCCAGTAAAGTTTGTTGCAAAAAAAAACAGATGGAGGAATGCTACGAGTACTGCTGCTGGACTTGGTGTCACAAAATCTGAAGGTGCCAAGGTGTATGGGAATTGAGGAATGAATCTCGAGTGAATAAAATCTTGACCGGAGATTGAGATTCAAATTGGGATAAGGGTTTGCAATTTTGACTTCTGACTGCAAGGAGAGTACTGCAATTCAACAAGAATAATGGAACCGGGGGAACAAAGAGTAGCAAGAGAGGCTGAAAATCAGACAACCAAGTTAGGATATGGACCTCAACTTCACTAGTCAGGTTTACTAAATCAGACAACCCATGTATGAAAATGAAATGGGCCAATTAATTTGTTTTTGCAAATTGCTGATTTAAAAAAATGGTTTGGATATGGTTGTGCTTGGGGCCCTGTAACTGGTCACTTTGTTCATTCCTAGATATTAGTTAGGGACAGAAAGTTAAGTTAGTTACTTAGTAAACCTGTTGGCATAACACTTAGATAAATGAGAGTAATCAGGAGAGAGAAAAGTGATTAAGAAAATTTGATAGTTTGTGTGAGAAAGGGAAACCCTTGGATGAGAATTCTTAGCTTTTATGTTCAACCATGGAGTCGACTAGTCAAGTAATGAAACTTCAGAAACATAAATAAAATTTCTCGAGAAGGTGGCCTGTGAACACAACATTCATCTCTACAAAGTCAAGAAGAATGTTGCCACAGTAGACAACATCGAACAGATTCTTACATGCCAGACAAGGAGAGTGTAGTGGACTATGAAACCCAGAAGAGATTGGGGTTCCTCTGTCCAAGCATACACAAATTGAGTAACAGGAACGAGGCAGTAAGAGCAGCACAAAGGGCGACAAAAAGTACAGATCATGGGCGAAGAAGGTGGAACTTCCAAGTTTCAATTCAAACAACAATATCCTCTAGGCTAGATTGCTACTGCTGAAAACATTTCAAGTGCAGACAATAAAACATTATCTTCTCAAATGAATGCGAAAAGCTACCTTTCTCCCCACACCTCTTCTGATTATATATGATAACTGAATTCTCCTCATGATTCCCTATTTTACTCTCTCTCTCTGCTAGTGCATTATTTCACACATTACCTCACTTCGTTCTTCCCCCACTCTCCTGGTCTGTTTGGTAGAAGAGAAATTGCAAAGAGAGAAATAGGAGAGAGAGAAAGAGAGGAGAAATAGCCATGTTACCCTGTTTGGTGTAGCATAGAAATAGGGGAGAGAGATAAAAACAGATGGGGCCCACTTACTTTTTGTTTCTCCTCTTGCCTGCGAAGAAAGTGGAAGCACAACACACTTTTCCTCAAAATTCCAGTTTTACCCTCTCTTTTCTCCTATTTTTTTAATGTGTTTTTCATATTAATATTACACTGTATATTGCTTAAGAAAACAAA
>Ga0315913_1007555_pt1 | contig 13008 bp, 7 predicted proteins | sample MpolsnodulesMG_FD_207736 | JGI IMG/M metagenome (GOLD analysis project Ga0315913, IMG submission 207736) | Medicago polymorpha root nodule microbial communities from Los Angeles, California, United States - small nodules | ecosystem: Host-associated > Plants > Roots > Nodule | place: USA... | reverse complement strand
GTTTCGTTCTTCAAAGATTCTAATAGCAATCAACCATGAGAATATGCGTGGTTGTTAGAGGAACACACTCAATGACTTCGAGAGAAGCTTTGATATGCTTAAGAGAAACTTGTCTTTAGAAAGTAGGTCGAATATAAAGTTTAGGTTTAGGGTTTGTTTGTGAAGGGTTTGTTATTATGATGAACTAATAATCCCAAGGCGCTTTTATTTTTTTTATTTTCTTTTAATTAAAAATCCAAACTTTATAACTCAAAACTCTTTTCTAATCATTGTTGAAAGTTAATTGAATTCATAACTCCCTGTCGGAACGATACTCTTTTTACCACTTCGGTAGAACCGTACACTTGCGGTTTTACTCATCAACGAGTTATGCCTTCGTTGGTTACTTGATGACGTTCATGCAGGATGACCTTTTCGAGAAACTTGCAATTCTTGAACAATTGAAAAAGCAAAAAGTCGTTGAGGTAGTAATGATCAGAGAGATTAAGCTTGCGGAGTTTGAAGAGTGCCAATGAAAGAGCCTCTAATTCAGTGGGGAAGCTACTGTGTGTGTGATTTATTAATTTATAGGGGCAACCAAGGTTGAGTTCTTCGAGCAAAGGAAAACAATCCGCAATGAGGTTGAGATCAGTGCTATTAATAGAATTTAGGTTGGAACAAACGAGTGAGGTTAAAGTTGTAATGTTTTGAGAGAAAGCTCGCAAGCCATTAGAGGGAAGGATGAGTTGGTTGGAAATATTGAGTGATGTGAGTTTCAATGGAAAACATGAGATTTGGGTGAGAAGCCCGTCAAGGTTAAAGTAGTAGGAGGAAAGGTCGAAGGAGGTGAGATTGGTAAACCTTTGTAGGAGGCGTGGAAGGTAAGGGAGGGTTGAATACTTGATAGTGAGAGAGAATTTGTGATGGTTGGTGACAGAGAGGAAGTGTTTTGAGACGACGGAAAGAGACTTCAAGTAGTGGTCGTCTCCGTCATCGTTAAGCAATCTGAAGACACGTTTCCAACAATCATCTGGTAAATCTAAATATGAAGAAGAATTCAATTGTTGTGAAGATAACTTAAGAGAGTTTGTTCTCTTCCTTTTCATTGGTGCCGCCGATGATCGATATCTGAAGCTGGGTGGATGGGGAAGAAGATTTCCGTGATTAGGTTATGTTAAAAAGTTAGTTTTTTCATTGTTTTCTAAACGAAAAAATATATAAGTAACAAACCTAGGTTTTTTTTTAGTAACCTTAGGTTTTCTTTGTTTTCTAAAAGAATAAATATATAAGTAACAAACCTTTTTTTTTGAAATATATAAGTAACAAACCTAGGAAGAAGATTTTGTGAGACTATCCACCATAGTTTTCTTGCTAACAGAAACTTCTGACTAGTACTATAAGGTCTTGATCACACCAGATCAATCCGTTACACCCTGTATTATCAATCTCAGCAGACTTCTACAATTCTTTGCTTTCGCACAAGAAAGGTTGTTACAATTCTTTCTCAAACTATCGTTACAAATAGACTTAAGAATTACAATACACTTTGTATGAGAGATGGGTTTGAGATCGAATTTACACTCAACTCTTGTTTGAGGGTATGATGATAAGAACACACTCACAATATGTGATCCACAAATCTATTATGAGCTGGAGTGTGTGATAGATGAAGAGATTATGATATTTGCATTTAAAAATGTGGATTATGGTTAAAGTTAATCTCTTAGCCTCAAAGGCTTCTCAACTCTTGTTTGAGATTTCGATGAACAAACCCTTGATGTTGATCAAAGATATAGTGAGAGAGTTAGAATTTGTTTTGTTTGTGAAGAGTTTTGTATGTAGTGATGATTTTCACTTGAGAGAATGTTTGCTTTCAAAACTCTTGCATTTAACCTTCAAAGACCCTTGTATTTATAGGTGAGGAGTGTCTTGGTGATCAAGGGTGAAAATAGAGCTGTTGGACACATTTTTTGGCAGCTGTCCAAAGCTTCAATTGATTTCACTTTTCTTCTTTGAAACGGGCAGAATGTTCTCAGAATGTTCTGTACGAACAACTTTCTTTGCTTGCACTGTTGCTTGCTTGCAAGAGAGATAATCAGCTGTATAAGCTTGCTAGGCACTTGAGAAGATGTGTTGATGTCATCTTGATGTCATATGATGATGTCATATGCTTTTATCACAAGGAACAACTTTAAGAGCTTTCTTTGATTGTAGAAACTTGGAGGCCACTTATGATGATGTAACTTGATGTCATTGCATGATGTTATAAGATGATGTCACATGGTAGTAACTTTGAAGACATTCCTTAATGGGCTTTTTTGCTCCAAATGGGTCGAACCTTTCTTTGGGCCCAAGACACCAACTTTCAATTAAGTATTTTGTCATGCTTTCTTCTTGTGCTGACTTGTATACTTTTGATGTACCGTTTAATTTTCTTCGTATATCCCAAAACGTTCTCAGTTCGTTCTCAATGAAACATTCTCACAAAACACATTAGTGAATAACAAAATAATAATTGTAATATTTTTGTTATCTTTTTAAAACATTAAATGAAGATGTTTTCTTCACTTTATATGACCAGAATGATATTTGTAGGAACATGAGAAACCTTTCTCAAAGTCACAATTCCTTTGATATATTTCTATTCTCCAAATCATATCTTGAATAGTGATGGAAGATTCTTGGACCATCATATGTCTTTTATGATAGAATCTCCAAGCATATGATCATGAATTTTCTTCTTTGATATTTCTCCAACCAATATCATTAATGAGTGAATTAATAAATAATTCATTCATGAATTGGTTTCTCTTCAAAGTTGATTCTAATCATTTTGAGGAAATGATGAGACAGATTTCGAGTGTAATACACATCCTCGTCATGAGAACATTCTTTCATCGGAGTTGATAATGTTCTCTTCTATGACAATATATTCTCGGTTAATTAACCTTGAATTATTTTGTTGGTGATGTGATTTATCTCATAATTTCTCTTGGTGATTGCACACAATGTTTCTTGTCCATTGAGTATCTTTGAGATGTTTTAGTTTAGGCATGCCTTTTCTTCCTTGAATCTTTAAGGCATTGTTGAAAACCATGTGGTGAGAATTATGAATCAATTACTAAGAAAGTTCATCTTCTTGTTGAATCTTCACTTAACACTCATTTGATTCAAACAATATTCTTTTTATATCTTCTTTGAGCTTGTGATACTACCGTTTTAGTATTCTTTCAGTGAGTATATACATGCACTTGTAAGAGACTTCTTTCTTGTCAACTTCTGTGAAAAGACTCAAGTGCAAACATCAGTAGATCACCATTCATAAAACTTAGTGTTTATTCCATAAGGTTTGTTATCATTAAAACATTTATCAAAAAGATTTTTGTTTCAACAGTTGTCATACGAGAGCATTCTTTGTCGCCGTCGCCACTCAATCGTTCTCACCGTACAACTCATTTGGCGCTAGAAGGAGGGGATCATTTGCTAACCGCCACGGTCCAACGATCCTCCACTGTAACCGTTTTCTGTTACGTGTATCTCTGCCGTAACCGCTTTTAGTTACACGTTCCTCCACCAACATTTAACAGTTACTACTCCTTTCTTCGAAGTAATGATTGGAACCCACAGGAGAAGCACCGCGAGCCGTTCCTCCACCTCTCAAGCACCGTTTTCAATGATTCAAATTCTCCAAAATCGAACGGTTCCGATTCTCGAACCGGTGAATCCTGAGGAAGACGACTATATCCTCGGTACTGCAACCGACACTCGCGCTACAACCGCGTTGAATGTAACAACCTATTTTTGGCTAGGATTATTTTATTTATTATTTATGTGTTCTAATATGTGCTTAATTGCTTGTTTGTGTATTTGTATTGGAATTAGCGAATTTTTAAGCTAGAATGGTATTTTAGTCATTTTTAAGACTAATGATATTTTGGTCATTTGGTGAGTAAAGGCAAATTAGTAATTTCTTCTATTTTGGCCATTTAGTGTTTTGAAGTGAATAATTATTTTTATTAAGTTAGAACTAACTAGTGATAATTGTTTTGAGATGGTAAAATAATGAGATGCTTAATAAAGTTAAGTGTGTAATAACTTTTTAGAATTAAGTGACAAGAGTTTTGAGGCCCAATAAGAATAAAGTTACCCTAGTGCATTGTTGTGGTATAAATAGAAGAAATAACCGCAAAAAACTAAACTGCCACGAGCTGCACTTCTTCAATCGAAAACTACCTCTCCCCCACGTCTCAATAAACAACTGTTGCTTTTGAATTTGAATTATTTCCCCTTCGACAACAATTGTTTGGCTTCGACCAATCTTCTCTCTGAATTACCTCTTGTCGAACTTCAAAGCTCTTGAACTCTTCTAAATGCTAAATCCCAGACCATGTCGAAATCTTCATACTAGAGATAACATTTTTAATTCTTGAAAGAACAAAAGTCAACTTTCATTGACTGTATTAATTGAGCATGTCGAAATTGTAGGCTAACAACAATTTGGACTAAAAAAATTATGAAACCTAAAAAAAAATATGTAAAAAGGAAACCACTACATAAATTTTTCGTCCCTATAAATCTAACGAATTTTGATTTTAATCTGTAAAAAATAGAGTAGAATGTTTAAAAAGGAATGTACCCTACTGAAACCGTTATGATCGTCGTCATTCCTAATTTTGATCATACACTCACTCACTCTCCTCTTCAATATCGCCGGCACCCAAACTCCTTCTCCCTTCTACCCATATTTGGAAGTCGAAAATGGAGATGGAGACAACAAACAACATGTTATGTCTTTTGACTAACCCAGACGGTATTCCTTTGGGATCACCCATGTACCTTCCTCAAAACGTTGGTCCAAAACAACTTCATCAGATTGTCAATTAGCTTCTTAACAATGTAAATTCAATTCTCAAGTTTATTTTTATTTATATTTGTTTCTTTAGTTTTGATTAAGTGTGTGTTTGATTTTAGGATGATAAATTTCCATATTCTTTCTATATATCAGACCAGGAGCTACTTGTTACACTTGAAACCTACTTGAAGGAAAATAAATGTTAATGATGTGATGCGTCGGATTAGCGTAATTGCAAAATGGCAAGTGTACTAGTCGTTTTCATCAAGTAATAAAGAGATAAGTAGAGTAACGTATCTACAGGGATTGTCTTTTCATCCGAACAATTCTAGTTACTTATTTTTGTAAGTTTTGACGGTATAAATGAAAGTTGCAATTTTTATTTGTTTGCAACAAAGCAAATTTACCTATTTGGTTGCAGAAAAGTAAGTAGTGGTTAGGATTCTTCGAATCTCCTCTGTATATTAGTTGTTGGATAATACGTAATCTAAATGTCACGTTTATTTATCTTTTGGTGACTATAAAAGTGATAAGGTCGTTCGGAGTTTCCTAAATAGGTAGGGCACCACCTAACCCAATTAGGCTTTTCCCTTTGATGGCTAACTGCACATGTTGATTACACGGTGATCCTTATGTGCGGGGTCTTGCTAATTCAATGGTAATTGAGACATAAACTTAAATTGGCTTTCCAAGTTTCCCAAGGCAATGAAGGCCAAGGTTCCTTTAGGTGTGCCCATCTATGAATCTTAGGACACTCATAGCACACTCTCTCTAAGCTTACTTAGTAGTTCTACAAACGGGCAGCCCTAATCTATGTCTACCTTACTAAGGGTTTCAAGAGAATGGTCTCACTATAGGTTATAGCTTTAATTCGGACAGCCAGGTGCTTGTTTCCCTAATTACTAACCAGTTAATTCCTAGCTTCGGTAATGCACCACACGACCCAATGGGTTCTAGCCACTGGGTACCTACGTCTAGGGTCAACAATTCTTATGGTATCTTTGGCTAATTAATAATCACTTACTTCCTAGACAGATAACTTGCGTCGGTACTTTGGGAACAGAATTCCTCCCATTTGTAAGTCTTTTGAGGCCTCTTGGATCTTCATTCTTGTCTCTTGAATCTTCACAATTCTTCGGTTGTTCTTGATTTGCCGATTTGCATGATTTTTTTGTGAATTACTTCAAAACCCCCCTAAAATTGCTATGTTTCGGGAAAACTAGAATTACAGACTCAACTATATAAAACATTACAAAGTCCCGAAATCATAGGCAATCGTTCTAATACTCCTTCTTTTTCCTGCTATTTCCTACTAAAATAAACTGAAAAAACATGCTAAGAATAACGTAAGATGACCTGTCATCATGATGTCTTTTTCTTCGTTACCATCGTCAATTATTCTATTTTCGAATTATCTTATTTTATGACAGGATTTTGATTAACTTAGTATTTTATTCCTACTTGTGATTAGCCAAATTATCTTATTCCATATAGTATATTTATGATAAAAATATAGGACATGTTTGATAGGGATTATATAAAGATGATTTTGATATTCAATAATTTAGAGTTTTTTAAAAAAGCATGTGTTGTTTTCTGTTTGTTTATCCCAATGAAATCAGTTATAAATAATGATTTTTGGATAAACTACTTAAGATGGTTTCTTATTTGAAGCAGTTTTTATATTTCTTTTAAATTCTCATTTTTTTTCAACAAATTAGTAACAGACAGATGAAAACTTCTAAAAGTTATTATTTTGTTTTAAAAAGTGAGTTTTTTCTCAACAAAAAAATAAGTCGTAACAAATAGGGCTCTTAGTGACATAAGTTTTAGAAAATATTCCTTGAGTGCGCTTATTTCATAAGCTTGTTGAAAGGACTCATAGGAGGACAAATTATATTCACTGGCTATCTTAGTATGCTCAAATAAGCTCTTCCAAAATCTGCCTTGATCATTTTATGTTCATTGGTTTGTTGATTCGTTGCTAATGTACCAATGTATCTTTTTTTACTTTATACTAATGTATCATTTTATCTTTTTTTACTTGAAGTCTTTGAATCCTCAATCACCCGTGCAATCTTTGGAGTTTTTCACACGAACTCTTCTTTGCTCCGTTCGATGGTTGGATCCCCTTCAACTTAAGAACTTTAGAAAGAACCCCAAATACCTTTGGAGGTGGAATGAAATTACTCAATTCACTTAGATCCTTGATTCCCAATCAATATCCATGAAATCAATCAACTTACAATCCCTATAGCACTCTAGCAATATATGACTCAAAAGACCACAATGATTCTTAGAAAAAGTGTTTAATCTCAAGAACAAATGGACAATGAGGTTTGGAGACTTTGTAGAGAATAAATGCAAATGATTCAGTAGTTTGGGTGGAGTATGGATATTGATATAATAGGGAGAACTGATATGTGCAAGATTTTAGGCAAAAACAACGTAGTGAATCGATTTTGTAAAAGTCTGATTCGATTCAAACATGTGATAAAGGGAAAACTGATGCTATCAAAATTTGATATGAATCAAAAATATTTGATACGAATCAAGAATTTCCAGATGAAGATTGATACAAATCAAGAAAATTTGATACGATTCATTCAGGCAAGAAAAAGTTGAAGCTATGAAGATTGATACGAATCAGGAATATTTGTGACAAATCAAAGAGGCAAAAACCAAGACTAGAGACATTGAATGATACGAATCAAGGAATCATGATTCAAATCAAAGCTCAAGATCAACAAGAAACAAAGGCAGAAACATTCCTTGATACAATTCAAACTATTTTGAATCGAATCAAACATCTAGAAACAAGGTTTTGACCACCGAAGATGTAGATTTCTATACACAACAAAACACTTGACAACTAGGGATCATATGACATAATGAGGCAAAGATTACTAGGTGCATTAACAAGTTTCTAAGCTAAAACTAATCAACATAAAAACATCATCAAATGAACCTAGATAATCAACATCATCAAAACAAACTTATAACTAAGAGCAACTTCATCTTCATCCAGGACAATCCGATGAACCCAAGGATTGGCACTAAACCAAATTGCAAAAAAAAAAAAGCAAAATGACAAATATAACTAATTTATGTGGTTATTATTATATGAATGCATTTACATTTTATTTCACCTAATTATTCAATTTAATATAATTAAATGACAAAAAATATATTATATTTGTATTCATATATTTTTTAAATGAATTTATTTTAAATTAATTTAAAATGTATTACATAATCATTAAACATTATTCAACATATAAAAAAAAAGTTGAGTCCACAAAAATTAATGTAGTTGGTCAACAATTTTGTTAAATATATTTGACTCAACATTAAAAAAAATAATAATTGAGTTAACAAAAGTTAATAAATTTGGTCTAATATTTGACCCAAATCCATTTGACCAAACTTATTCATATATATATATAAGAACTTAGTCATGCAATAGAAATTCAAACATGCAATGGAATTGTGATCAACCATGTCAAATGATATACAAACTAAACGTGTAAGACGGATCCAGAACTTAGTCAAGCAACAACCGAACATCTCTCTAGAACTAGAGACAATGAGGAAGTAGGTGATGTTGAAATTCAAGTCAATAAGAAAAGCAATGTGATTCGTACCAAAAGGAGGTATGTTTTTATTATAAAAGTAAACATATTTATAGTTGATGATTAACTTCCTCTATGTTATCTTGTTATTGTTGTAATTCTGTAAAACTGAAGGAGTCGCAAACTAAGATCAAATAATTTACTCATATAGGACTGTCACATAGCCTATAATCATCGTGAAAACAACAAGTGAAGTTTATATTAGACGGTGGTTTTAGATGGGGAAAATATAGGCAGAAAGATATCGAAGTGAAACTTTATCAAAGATTTATGTTGTTTCTCCGAACTCTTTATGTTCACCTATTGAATTATCCACAAATTTAATATTTTCCTTTATGGTCATTTTTTATCTCGACTATTTGAGTTTCACCATTCCATTGCATATTTGGCCATAAAGGCAACAATATTATTCATGGATAATTCAAGAGGTGAAATTAAAGAGGTGAAGAAGAAACAACATAAAGCTAGGATTAGATTTACCTTTGAGACCTTTTTGCCCATATTTTCTCCATCTAGATTCATCATCTAATGATCAACTTCACTAGTTTTTTTCACAGTGATTATAGGATTTGGGACAGTCTTATGTGAATAAGCTATTGGATCTTAAATCGCAACTTTTGTATTTATGCAGAATAGAAAAATTACGAGATAACGTAAAGGCAAATTACTTATCCACTATCCATATATTTACTTTTACAATTAAAATGTAACTCTTCATAGGCCCAATCTACCCACTTTTCTCATCAACTTCAATTTCATAATTTGCTTGCTCATTGCCTCTTGTTCCAAATAGATGTTCAGCTGTTACATGACTAAGTTTTAGCTTTGTCTTAAACTTTGTGTTTGTAGTTATCATTTGATATGGAGAATCACCATTCCCTTGTGAGTTTGACCTTTTCCCATGGAGTAAAGAGGAGAGATTCCAAAGGTTGGAAAAGAGGAAAATTAGTGTATCCCATGATTTTCATAAGAATGTAATGAAGAATCTCATATCTAAAAATCCACTTTCGGATGTGTATCCCCGACTCAATAGGGTTATTTTCCTCCCGAGATCCATTTAAAATGACATGTGGAATGCCTCAATAACAAAATGAATGCTCGAAGATCTTGATACAATTGTAGATGAAATCATTTGTTTAGATGACGACTTTAATTTTTTTTATAATAAGAAAGTATCTCAAAAAATTGCATCTTTTCAATTATTCTTACTTAGAAATCAACAATATGTAGTTCTAAACTAGTAGAAATTTGATTATTTCTTCATAAATTTAACTTATGCCTTTTGATTTATTTTATAATAATTTTAATATAAATATAAGTGTAAGGGAATAGTGATTTCTCTTGTCAAATGATAACTACAAACTCAACACGTGAGAAGGATCCTGAACTTAGTTAGGAAACAACTAGACATCTCTCTGGAAAAAAAAAGAGAAAATGAGTAAGTGGGTTATGGTGAAAGTGAAGTCGTTGAGAAACTATGAGACTAACACAAAATTATGTTGATAATGGATAATTAATTTCTTATGTTATCTTATTATTAATATTGTTGAAATCTTTCAAATACAGATGTCGTGATCTCAGATTCAATAGGTTATTCACATAGGACTGCAAAATTTCATGTAATCATATCATAGAAAGGTTTCCACATGTGTTCCATTTGCAAGGCATTGTCATGTTATCATATCTATATTTTTTAAACTATGATTAAAAAGAATAACATTTTATTTTATATTTGCATACAATAATTATGTCAACTTTTTCATATTGTATTAATTAATATATTTCAACAAAGCATATGCAACTCATTTTGAACCTTGGATTTCTTCATTGGATAAAAAAAAAGTACGTCATTTTTTTATGGAACATTTTTAAATATCTCATTGGAGATACACTGAGTGAAAGTCATTTAACATAGTTTCAAACCAATATACGAAATAATATTCAACTAGATAACGAATAATATCTCTGTAAAAAAATACCTTAAAATAATGTATCTTTTCAAATATTCTTGATGAAAAAATAAAAAAAATATCTATTTCTAAACCAAAAGATTTTTTATTAGTTAATTATATATTTAACTTATTCCTTTTGATTTATTTTATACTAATGTCAATATAAATATATGTAAATCATAGTTATTGTCTAATGTGAATATTTTATGTAATTATTTTAAGCAAAGTGGCAATAAAATTAAAATAAAAGGAAATACAATACTTGGAGGAAAACGACTTGTGTAATACCCTAAATTCTAAAAGCGATAACTTACGCTAATGATAGAATCATATAAAGAATTTAGATGTTACTTCTTCAATAAATCACCAAGCATGCATAAATAATTTTCTCAAAACATCGCAGCGGAATAAAACATCATAACATCGACACGTAGATAAAATATCTCAACAGTCACCCATAATAAAATAAGTCACCAAGCAGTCATGTCATCATACAACTCAAGTCACCACCAATACATAGACTCAAAAATCTCTAATAGACATAAGAAGATAACAATAAAGACTGACCCCTAATCAGAGCCCTAAAGTCTAAGACACCAAAAGCGATAAACGAGGTAGCATCCAAGCTATCCTCAAATGGCTTACCAAAGCAAAGCAAAGTACTAGTCATGCACACTGTCTACCCATCCATACAAATAAGGTAGGCGATCAACCAAACGAGCACCAGGGATTAGTTCATAAATCACAATTAAACATAATCAAATGAAAGTGAATGATATAATTAATTTCAATTGATTAGTCAACTCAACATCATGAACATCCAACAAGTATGTGAATATAGATATCTACTACACATTCCACATATTCGTAGGTTCACCAAACTTCACCAAGTATACAATTCAACAAGTATATAAATCAACCATGCAAATATTCACCGAGCACGTATGCAATTATGACACCTGTCAAGTTATGCAATGCACCTAGACACGACTATATATGCATGTGGTACCGGTCACCTTAAATACATCTGTATTATAGTCGTCGCCAATATGAATACAAAGTATTCATCGTCACCAATATGAGTATAAATATTCGGTCATCGCCAATATGGATATACAATCTGACACCAACATCACGAATGCATGAACATATGACTCAATCAATGCATATGTTCAACAACATGTCGTCAACAATCAACATCAATATTTTTCAATACATGCATACACCATCAAAGTCGCCGCCAATTGCATGTAAGAATTCATCAACATAATTCATCATCATCATAATTAAACAACAACAATCAACTTATAAAACATTTCGTTCCAAAATCACATTCTTCACGAAATACGGCCAATTGACCACATCGCAAGATTCATCCAAATAAACACCTAAATATCTTCAACCCATTCCTATTCTAGCATATCATTATAAATATAAAGCAAGTGGTAAGTTATCCGGCCATAAAATCCTATTTTTCGATCATTTCACTAAAATTCAAGTAAACAAGTTCAAGTGCCTCAACCAAGTATACACACAAGTCACAAATGAGTGCAGTAGCATATACATATACGTTTCATAGGCCAATTCACATCAATCCCAAAGTTTCACAAAGTTCGTATCATTTTTCCGTTTTTCAAAGAATTCAAGATTTCAAAGCAAAAACAAGCTAAAGTTCATGATTCCCATCCAAAAAACTTTTATAAATCATAACTAGAGTAAACAACCCTATTCCTACCCTTTTACATTGAGAAAATGAGTTTTTGGAAAATCTGATGTTCTTGAACCATTTTCAAAAGTTTAAGATACGATTCACAAAACCAAGTTCAATCTAACTCAATTGATGTTTTCAAAGGTTTAGAAGTATCTTATTTTATAACAGGACTTTGATTAACTTAGTATCTTATTCCTACTTGTGATTAACCAAATTATCTTATTTTATATAGTATATTTTATGATAAAAATTTAGGACATGTTTGTTAGGGATTATATAAAGATGATTTTGATATTCAATCATTTAGAGATTTTAAAAAAAACATGCATTCTTTTCTGTTTGTTTACCGCAATGAAATCAGTTATAAATAACGATTTTTGGATAAACTACTTGAGATGATTTCTTATTTGAAGCAGTTTTTATATTTCTTTTGGATTTTCATTTTTTTCAACAAATTTGTAACAGACATATCAAAACTTCTAAAAGTGATTATTTTGTTTTGAAAGGTGAGTTTTTTATCAACAAAAAAAAAGTCGTAACAAATGGGGCTCTCACTGACAAAGGTTTTAGAAAATCCTTGAGTGTGCTTATTTTCATAAGCTTGTTGAAAGGACTCATAGGAGGACAAATTATTTTCACTGGCTATCTTCGTATGCTCAAATAAGCTCTTCTAAAATCTGCCTTGATCATTTTATGTTCATTGGTTTGTTGATTTATTGCTAATGTACTAATGTAACTTTTTTTACTTTATGAGTTTCGGTGGAGAAGGCTGATGAGTCGATAAATTAGTATTTTTAATATGTTATTTGAGTTTATTATATTTAGATTTGATTTAGTTTTATTTAAATATTATTTCCTTTTTGAGCTATTTTACTTCAATTG
>Ga0315913_1007554_pt1 | contig 13012 bp, 6 predicted proteins | sample MpolsnodulesMG_FD_207736 | JGI IMG/M metagenome (GOLD analysis project Ga0315913, IMG submission 207736) | Medicago polymorpha root nodule microbial communities from Los Angeles, California, United States - small nodules | ecosystem: Host-associated > Plants > Roots > Nodule | place: USA... | reverse complement strand
AAAAATCCTGATTTTATTTTTAACTTTTACAAATTTTTTAATTTTCTTAAAAAAAATGAAAAACAAAATTAATTATACAGTCAACATGCCACATAATCAGATATGCACAGTCAGCATGCCACTCAGCTCGCCACATCAGCAATTCTGCACAGTCACATGGTTCAGGGGCTAAAATCAAAGAATCTTATTTTACAGGGTTGGAATCTAAACTTTTTTTTTACAGGGGTAGACCGGAACTCGCCCAAATTACAGGGGGTAAATACATATTAACCCTTTAATCTCTTAGAACTTGCATCAAAATGAAGTATTTTTAAACATAAGAATGAGAAAGTGTGGAAGGGGAAAGATACAAGTGCTACAGTATCGTTTCATTTGGCGCATGAACATATGCATCAATGGCAGCAAGTTGTTTGCTCCGATGTTAGGGAGCTTAAATGTAATGTAGCGGGAGAAAGAAGATGAAGCATGCCTAGTGCAAAAACCTTGGAGGGAGATGACAACAATGTGGTGCTTTTCTTCGATGTTAGGGAGCTTAAATGTAATGATGATCCGAGTGTTTATTTATTTTTACCAAAACAAGTTAAGTGAAAGCATGTGTGTTATCGATGAGAAGGACGATTTTATATTCGCACGAACTGTATGGGATATTGGCCAACCAAGTCTTTAAGAGAAGCACATGGTCAAAACCAGCATTGTTTAGGTTTATACTTGAGAGTCTATAGAACTAGATTGCAAGTTAGTCATGAATGGTACAAGGGTAGACCAAGACATAGGTCGGAGTTTAGTGCCTTATTACATGCTTGCACAACTATTATGCACTCTTCACCAAATTTTAGGATGCTTTTTTATTAGGAGGAAAGCTAACAATGGCTCCTTTACTAGCTAGTGCAACATTGTCATATGCTAGTTGCCCTTTATTATATTCCGACTACTTCGATGAATGAAATATGTTAATTTTGTGACTAAAAGAAATGGTAATTATAACTTTTTTGAAAATAAAACACAAGAACATTAAAGTGATTTCTTATTGTGTTTAAAGTTGAGTTTTTTTTTTCTAAATTAACAAAGGGACTAATTTAATTGTTTCATATAAAAATATCAGAGACTAAGTATCTATAAGAGATCAAATTAATTTTTTTTAATAAGATACAGTAGGTTAATTTTGATATTTTTTTAGGGGATGTTTAATTTTGTTTGCAAAAATAGAAATCAATTTAAATTAAATAATTTTTTTTAAAGAATAAAATTAAATCAGTTTTCTGAGCTCGACTTTTCATAAATGTTAATATTCGTAATTGGTTTTGCTTTCGCTTTCGGCGATGGAATAACAAAAAGGAGTAAACACAATTGGTTTTGCTATTTTTTAAAGGGATGTTTAAAAAATTATTCCATTGCCGGGAATCGAACCCGGGTCTCCTGGGTGAAAGCCAGATATCCTAACCGCTGGACGACAATGGATTGATGTTAAACATTTTCATTATATCTTATATAATTACACATCTAATATTGATACCATATGCTTAAAAACTCGTCAAATACATGGACCCGGCCCATTTCATTGAACTTGTTAGAAAAGAAAACAAATAATAATATATTTACGGGAGCTTTTTTTCTTTAAGAATAGTTTTTAAAGTACGAGAACCTATGACAATTTTCGTAAGCTTTTTTCAGCTTATCTTTCTAAGTTCTCCAATATGGCGTACAAAAATAACTTAGGGCCCGTTTGAATTAGCTTATTTTAGAGCTTATATAAAACAGCTTATACAAATAAATAAGTTTTTATGTATTATTTATAAGTTTTTAAGGTTGTTTATGAAAAAACAGTTTATGAAGATACGATTTTCGCTTGTGAGAACTTATAAATTAAAATAAAAGCTTATTTATTTACATAAGCTATTTTTCATAAGCTCAAAATAAGCTCAAACCAAACAGGACCTTAATAGCATAGACAAAAACAATTTTACGTTATTTTATCTTATGCTATAAAAATAGGTTATGCATTCTTATATATAAGCACTTATCATGATAAGCACTTGTGCTATAAACTGCAAATAAGATGTTTATCCAAATGAGACCTTGCTTTTCTTTATTAAATTATGGACACTATGAAATGTTTCTTAAAATAAATTAAGTGTGATTGAAATATTATATAATTTTTTATCGTGTTATCTCAATTTTAAAAAAAAAAACAAATATATTTTAAATTATAGGCTTGGCCCTCCAAAACCCGCCTCCCTTAGGCTCTATCTGCGAGTTTGGAGGAGATGGGTAGAGAAGGCTCTGGGGGAGGGGAGTGTAGAGAGAAATATAGATAAATCTTCCACATTTTAGAATGTTAGGTATTGAAGGGAAGATTTTCCTATAAATTATTGCAACTATAAACTCAATAATGTTTTCTTTTGAATGCACTGCAGATAATCTTCCCTCCAGTTGTTTTCATTTTAAGACATGTTTTCTTATAAATTATGACCATCTAAATCTATTTTTTCTTTTTATCCATTGTATATTTTTTAGCATGAACAATGATTCCTTTTTTATTTGTTTGTGACATTATTCCCCCCATCATTTTCTAATACAATTGAATTTTGGTACCATAGGGTTTGATTTTTTTGTTATCTTAGCAGAGTCTTTTCTTGACGTCTATTTTCTTCATACCATGTCAATGACCCTGTTGATTGCAAGGAGTTATTTCTTTCTTATATTATTTATTTTGAATACAAACCTGCTTGGTTACTAGTATCCTATTCTAATGTTTTACTATCTATCCAACACATCTAAATAGTCAGGCCCGTTCCCTCTATTTCATTTGCAAATCCTTCCATTGTTGTTTGTATAAATCTGTATATTGTGATTAAAATTAGATGATATCGCCTGAAATTTTTTACAGATGTTCATTGGAGATGGAGCAAAACTTGTACGTGAGTGACGCCTTTCAACTTACAAAAGAGAAGTCGCCGTGCATTATTTTTATAGATGAAATTGATGCAATTGGTACAAAGCGTTTTGATAGGTATTGCTAGAGAGCGTGCAGAATTTTAGATTTACTTCCCGATTTCCTATTTTGAATTTGGTGGTGATGGGAGTGTAGAATTTCCATTTGTTAAAAAAAATATAGAATTCCAGCATCCTTATGATTTATATCTTGGCTGATTGCAGTGAAGTGAGTGGGGACAGGGAGGTGCAAAGAACAATGTTAGAGTTGCTCAATAAGCTTGATGGTTTTAGTAGTGATGACCGGATTAAGGTTCGTTTTATTTTTCTTCTTATCTGCATGTTTATACTTTTTCTCAATCAGCTTGATGTTTTGGGCCTCCAATAATTTTTTTTACCATATATTTAACAACTTTTTCATGATTAACTAGTATATTTTTTGTTACGGAGGGAATCTATCTAATAACCTGAATAGTGATTGATTAGTTTTTGAAGTTGAAACCAAATATGATTTTTTCGTTCATCAGTTAGGATGTAAGTGATTAAAGTGCCATTTTCATTTATTCTTTTAAATTACAGGTGATAGCAACAACCAATCGTGCTGATATTCTTGATCCTGCGCTTATGCATTCTGGTCTATTGGACCGCAAAATTGAGTTTCCACACCCAACTGAAGCTCGAATTCTACATGTGGGTTATCTTCAAACTTCATCTGCTTTGTTTGTTTTTTCAGAACAGAATATTTGACAACTACTTCCATGTTGATATATCAGACCCATTCAAGAAAGATGAATGTTCACCCAGACGTCAACTTTGAAGAGCTAGCTCGGTCCACTGATGATTTCAATGGAGCGCAGCTGAAGGCTGTATGTGTTGAGGCTGGCATGTTGGCTCTACGTCGTGATGTCACTGAGGTTTGTTTTCTTCGAAATTTCTAACAACTAATTTAAACACACCTGAATCATTTAACAAGATATTGGGTTGACATTTTTGTTTGGAGCTTTTTTTTTTCATTTCATATAAGCACGAAAAAATTCTATGGAGTGTATATAGTGCAAGCATAAATTGTAGCTTATCATTTGGTAGTGGTTTGAGTGATTAAGAATTGAGTTTAATGATTATACATTTAATTACATTTCATCATTTTGCCTCGTAAGCATGTGAATGGCTGATGAAATATGTTTAGTGTTTACCGTACTAGTGTAAATGTAGATCCCAAAGGTTCCTTTGTAAGTGCTTTTTGAGCCTCAAATGTTCCCTGCCTTGAACTGGAACATCATCCCCCCACTCTAAATTTATAATAGGAAAAGAAAAAAACAATATTAATGTATAGTCATCAAACCTTTGTATATTTGTTGTCATTTATGACAGTCAGTCATACACTATTTTTAGAGTTATTTTTAATAAGTCTTTAATCTATTTTTATTAGTTTACTATTTACTTTAGAGTCATATAAGCACGAAAAAATCCTATGAAGTGTATATAGTCCAAGCATAGATTGTAGTTAATCATTTGGTAGTTGTTTTAGTGATTAAGAGTTGAGTTTAATGATTATAAATTTAGACATTTAATCACATTTCATCATTTTGCTTCATCGGAATATTACTTGAAGTCTTTGGTATGTGTAATGGCTGATGAAATATGTTTAGTGTTTACAATAGTGTAAACGTAAATCCCAAAGGTTTCGGGTTTGAGCCCCGTTGGTGCCTCTAAAGGGAGGTAATTGTAAATTCCTTTGTAAGTGCTTTTTGAGCCTCAAATCTTCCCGAAATGGAACATCATCCCCCCACTTTAAATTTATATTAGGAAAAGAAAAAAACAATACTATTGTATAATCATCAAACCTTTGTATATTTGTTGTCATAATTGTTGTCATTTTTCTGGTTCAATTCAGTGCCAAAACTCGTGACCTAGGATTTGCTTCGTATATTTACCCGTTGATGTGGTAATATTCTTTTTATCTTTTTGGTTCAAAATGTAGGTGAACCACGAGGACTTCAATGAAGGTATAATTCAAGTCCAAGCAAAGAAGAAAGCAAGCCTGAACTATTATGCTTAAGCTAGAATTTGGAACAAGCTATTTTTCGGTTCAAAAAATCTGAGCTGATTGTACAAATTATCCCTCGGTGTCGAGGGGAGAAAATATTTTAAATTTTGTGTTCGATTCAACCAGGGTAGGGGTATGGATGTGGTTCTTAAAATCTTGATGCATTTACAAAATTATCCTCAGTTTTAATTTTATTCCAACATGATGTGTTGAAATTTTCAAATGTGACGTGCGCTCTCTTCAAACATGCATTTATATATCTGTCTAAGGATACACCGTTTTTGGCTGAATTTTTTTCCTTTCTTCTTTACATTTCATTTAAACTATCTTTTTATTATCTAAATTCAATTAAAAAATTAGTTAAATCTCAGCTCACAACAACAGGAGGAAAATCAATCTACAACAATAGAAACAATGTTGAACCCTATAAGAAAACCTTATTTTTTACATTCTATGATATATTATATTTTCGTGTAACATCTTCTCTTCCAATTTAACCATTCATAAAAATTATTTTAACTATTTTATCATTTATTACCAATAGAAATGGAAAGACGTGCATGTTATTGTCTGTATTGATGTTAAATAAATAAAGGAAAATATTTTTGTAGTTTCGTATACTAGAATACCAAATATTAAATCATTTGTTGGAAGGAACTACCATTTTATATCTTATTACTTATAAGTTAAAATAACTTGTTCATTAAAAAAATAATAATGGATTAGGAATGATATCATTAGAGAGAATTAGGGTTGCATCTATAGTAGAAAATATAGTAGAAAATGGACTTAGGTGGTTTGAGTATGTAGAGAGAATATTGTTATATATTGTAGTATGAAGAATATATCAGACGAAGGAAAGTCGGATTAGAAAAGGTGGAGGAAGATCTAGAAAAATTATAAGCGAAACTATTATAAAAGGTTTAAAAGCTAATGAGTTGGATAGTATTTGCTTTAAGTGTGAAGTAACTTTTAACCTTGAAAAAAATTGGGTCAAATGGTACTTTGACCACGTAGTTGAGCTCACCTGACTTAATGAGATAACTCTTTGTCGTTGTAACTCTGAAAAGAAAGTAATTTACTCTTTTTTTTAACGTTAAAGGTACCTTTGGTAAAAAAATAATAATTAAAGGTACCTATATTACTATATTGATTTTAAATAACTAATTTTATTAAAATTTCATAATCCCTTTATATATTGGCATAGGCAAAATACTTGTGCATCCACACAGGTCTGTGATTTTTTCTTGATAGTTAAAGGTCAACATTATATTAAACTATATTTTTTGTAAAAAATTGTTATAAACTTATTAAAATACAACTGATGATATTATACATTTTCATGTAAATTTATTCAATCAATAATCTTTTTTTATTTAAATGCCGTTTTATTAAATTTATTGTACATTGTTTGTTTTTTATAATAAATTATTACCATATTAGAATTATTTCATTTTTTAAAAGATATCAACAAATTAATAAATTTAACTTACTGACCAGTGAAAAATATTTATATCTATCCCGTGTTTCCTTTATATGTCAGTGACAAATATTTATCCAATTTTATGTATTAATAAAAAATACTTGTCCTATTCTTTTTTCTATATTTATCTATGATAACTATTTGTCTTGTATTTTTTATTTATCAGTAGAAGTATTTGTCCTATTTTTTTACATTTATTAGTGACAAAGACTAATTCCATTTATTATGTATCTGTTGAAAATATTCGTCCTTTTTTTATTTTTATCAATGACAAATATTTATTTAGTATTTTTATGTATTAGCGGTTGACATTTTTCTCATGCTTTTCAAATACGAGTAAAATAAAATAGACTAAAAATGAGTGAAAAAAATTAAGAAAGAAGTTAGGTAAAAAATACATAATATGAGTGTGTGTGAGAGAGAGAGGAAATATTTTTTAATAAATAAAAAATAAATAGTAAAGTGTGAAACAAAATGGAAAGTGAGATAGATAAAAGATGAGAGAGAATGAGAAAAGGATCGGGAGAGAGGAAAATAAAATATGCACAATTTAATTATGAAAAAAAATTGCTCAAAAAAGCAAGGAAAATTCCAATAAGATAATATTTTGTTTGTTAGTGGAATAAAAATAGGAAATTAAACTCTATTTCACTTACGTTGAGAAAATTATCCTTGATTATAATTTATATTTCAATTAATTAAGTTTGATAATTTACGTTGAATGTTATTTTCTCGAATATATAGTTTCTTATTTAGGGGATTTTCTCAAATATATGGTTGATAATAGATTGTAAACAAAATTACGTAAAAAATATAGTAAAATATATACATGTGTTAGCGCAGACACAAAAAGGAGAAGACAAACATGTACGAAGTGCTTGTTTGCACACTAGTTTGATATTAAAACTATATGTATAAAACTTTACTTGTTTTGTTAAAAAAAATGTATTATATGTGTGTATTAGAGGATATTATTATTTAAACAAAAACGTAGCCTTGAAAGATCGTTTTCAACTGTTTCTAAAGAAATTTGAACATGGCGAATTATAAAAAAAAAGAAGCATATATCATATAATATGTAACAAATATTTGATTCACTTATTCAATAAGTCGATGATTATTGTTTGGCTATGGTAAATGATATGTGATAGTTATGAGTTGCCAACATATTTGAGATGACATTTTGTGACATGTGATGATTCTGCACTGTAATTTTTGTTTAAGTAAAATCGCTAATTATTGTGTGTGTCGTATGTGGGATCTTGAATTTTCATGTTATGCCACTATTGAACTAAATAAATCAATAAGTAAATGGTGATCATGTTGCCTTTCTTTACTCATGTTTTATCTTATATTGTATGTTTGGACACATGATTTAATTTCTTTTGAAGGAACAACACATGATTTAGTTATTACCACACTTAAATTGAATTTGTCAAGGACTTTTTTTTTGACAGAAGAATTTGTCAAGAACTTGTTTTTATGATGTTTATTGTTTTAGATGAAGTGTTTTTTTTGTGAATGTTAAGGTGGAGTTGATATGCTAGTCTTGAACTAAATAAGTAAATAAATAAACCATGGTCATATTTTTATCATGCATGCTTTTGTAATGGTTAATCTTGTATTTTATTTGTGGACTGATTTTGTTATTGTCACATTTAAATTAAATTATATTGTCAAGGGTAAGTTTACATGATGCTTTGGCTTCGGGAGTGTACAAAATCCGGCCTTGTCTTACAATCTGTCCCATTCGGAACACTATGGATTGAGTTTGATCCGATCAGAAGAAAAACAAGAGCAAAATATATGAGACAAGACAATACCATAATTGACCGCATGGACCGAGTTCGGGTTAACCCTTGGGTTACCCGTTCTGTCCCAATTTAATTCGAGGACAAAAAATAAATAAATATTATTTTACATACTCTTTCAGACTCAATCTCCCACACATAACTCTTTAACTTCCACGATACTCACTTTTTGTTTTGAACATGAACCTATGGTTCACTTCACACACCGGTGCTTCTCGCATCCTCTAACTCAATCTCATATCATCGTTTCTCCATTTTTTTTGAGTGACAATTGTACCCTTTAATTTATGCACTATTTATTTTATCCACATGAAATACAAACTGTTGATATTACTTTTAACTGGTTTTTAAGACTGTGATAATTTTGATCATGTTATTGTTTCGTGTGATTCAAAATTCTTTTAAAAAATTGTTGATATTTTTGATTATGTATGTAATGACGACTTGTATTCGGATAAAACCAGTCTTGTCTTTGTATTGTCCCGTCCTTGTTGAGTTCGAACATCACTGGGTTTAACCGGCTTCATGAACATGACCATTTTTAAAAATTGGCCCGATTTGATGTGATGACCCAGTCTTGTCTTTGTATTGTCTCGTCCTTGTTGAGCCTGAACATCATTGGTTGAGTATCGATACCATCCAAGTAAAATTTGTAAAACATTTCAATTTATTTAAAAATAAATAAAAATAAAAATACAATGTATCATTGAATAATAGAATGATAGATACCATTATGTTCACAAAAAATTAATTTACATGTGAAACTTTAAAATTAGTCCACATACCTTTTTTAAGGACTAAACAATACGGTCGTAAGCACAACTCATTTGAATTAACTTCGGACATTCGGTCATTCTTTTACGGTGTGTTTGATTTACTAAAAGATTAAGACAAAGACATGACAACTTTAGTCGTACAATGTTTGATTTATACAATTGCTTCGGGCCATGACAAACGACAAGTGAAGGTAAGGACATAACAAAAACTAAAATTTATTTCTTTCGCTAACCACCACACAACTTTTTGTCTCGTATATAAATGATCTAAAATACCAAAATAACATTGTCCAAAAAAAATTGTATATGACAAAAAATCATTCAATACAACAAAATTTTATTTTGTTCGGTACTTCTTCGTTTCAAAATAATTGTCTATTTATTTATTTTTTCTTTATCTCAAAATAATTGTCACTTTAAAATATAAATGTGGTATTTATTCTTTTTTTTTCTTCCCATTATTATACTCTTATATATTGAACTTCATTCAACTTAACCAACTACAATTAATAAATGTATATTATTAAATAATACTAATTTTATTATTGAGATCAACACACTTAATTATTTTTTATAAAAATTATATACAAACATTAAACGACTATTATTTTGAGACGGATATTTACCATTGGTAAAAATAATAAAATACTTGTCGGAAAAATAAAAGGACATATTTTATAAGACAGATACTACTCACACCCCAAAAAACCCAAGTTACACACCAGAATGGCTAATATACCCTTTAACTACAATAAACATTTCAAATACCCAAACCTAGAAACTTAATTCACGTATTCATCATTCAAATTTCTGAAACCTAATTTACGTATTCATCGTTCCAAACACTCACACAAGCGCTACATAAGTTGTAAATCTGTAAATCAAGTTTACATCAACCTCTTATATACATACGGAAACTGAATTTACATCAACTATGTAAACTGAGTCTACACTAACCTTTTATATACATACTAAACTGAATTTACATTAACTACGTAAACTGAGTCTACATTAACCTCTTATATACATACGTAAACTGAATTTATATTAACTACGTAAACTGAGTTTACACTAACCTCTTATATACATACGTAAACTGAATTTACATTAACTACGTAAACTGACTTTACACTAACTTGTTATGTAGATACATAAACTAAATTTACATTAACTTCTCATATACATACGTAAACTAAATTTCCACTAACCTCTCATATACATAAGTAAACTCATTTTACGTAAACCTCTTATATACATACGTAAATTAAATTTACACTAACCTCTTATATACATACGTAAACTGAATTTACACTAACCTCTTACTACGTAAAATCAAATTACGATTAATAGAGGCATATCTCATACCAAAACAAACAATAAACAAATATAAACTTTTAGAAAATGAAATTCATTAACCTTTATGAATAGAGTACGGGTCAATGAAAAATATGTTGATTTAATCTTTGATCTTGGTTGCACATCTATGGTGATTTGTGGACGAAATGGATAGGGGTTCAAAATGATAATGAAAGAGGGTTTTTAGAAATTTATATGAAGAGGGCAATTTTGGTATATTGTAAAATTTTAAAGAAATTTAGGTGTAATTAGAATTATATGGGGTGAGACTAGAAAAATTAAATTTTATAATCTTTATATACTGTTTTTTCTTCTTCTTCGTCACTTTATCAATCCCTAATCTGCTACTACCGCTGAATTCAACCTAATTCCCAAATCTGCTATTGTGCTGAACTGAACCTATTTCGATTCACGTTATTAGTTTAATCTTACGAAAGTTTGCAGAAAATTGAATTGAAATCGATATGGCGAGCGCAATGGTAGAAGATGCTAACTTCGAAGATGACCAATTAGCGAATATGAGCACCGACGATATCGTCAGAGCTTCTCGTCTTCTCGACAACGAGATTCGCATCCTCAAGGTTCCTTTTTTCTTCTCTCTTTATTCATTTTTCTACTTATGTAACTTTATCTTGTTAGGGTTTTCTTAGTTTTGTTGCGTTCCTGATTTTGGTTGAATTTTTTGTATTATTGATGTAGGAAGAGTCGCAGAGGACGAATCTGGAGTTGGAATCGTATAAAGAGAAGATTAAAGAGAATCAGGAGAAAATTAAGCTTAATAAACAATTACCCTATCTCGTTGGTAACATTGTTGAGGTAGATTACTAGTTACTGTTACTTGATTTGTGTTTCTGTTGAGCAGTTTTTTTTTTTGTCACTGAATCTGTGTTCTGTTCTATGATATTTTAGGGTTTTATTGAGAAATCATTGACTTTCTATTGGGTTTAATTGTATATCAATTTGCTCACACATGGTTATAAATAGCTTGGCATATACAACAATAGAATAATTTTGGCAAATTAATTTTAAAAATTGGCAATAAGATCGAAATAAGCTTCTGTGTTCAATATTGTTCTTATTGTAGTCGGTTTGTTCCGATTGTACTGATTTTTCTAAAATAAAGGGTATAATTGGGAGAAAAGTACTACTCAAAACCTTAGTATTCCCTTTATATATAGTTATATAGATATAGATAATCTTCTGGACTTGATGATAATGGATTTTTATGGTTTTTCTGGGCTATACATAATTTTGTGCATTTTCCCGATGATGACATGATAATGTTGTGTGTTTAGATATTGGAAATGAATCCAGAAGATGAGGCTGAGGAAGATGGTGCCAATATTGATCTTGACTCACAAAGGAAGGGAAAATGTGTTGTGCTAAAAACATCTACTCGACAGGTGAGACAGACCATTTCATAACATTTCTAGTGGAAATAGATGTTTTCTTATTTCAATATCTGCTGTACCTATATATACCATTTTAAGATTTGTTTGTTATATGTATTTTTTTTCCCCTTCTGTTTTTAGGGGCCTTAGTTAACAAAAATATATTTAAAGTTAGGTTTTGAAGAGATGCTCTTTATATATCTTGTTGCAACCATAAACTCAATAGTTTTCTTTTTATTGCAGACAATCTTTCTTCCAGTTGTTGGACTTGTTGACCCTGACAAGTTAAAACCTGGTGATCTTGTTGGTGTAAACAAAGATAGTTACTTAATCTTGGATACCCTGCCTTCTGAGTATGATTCTAGAGTTAAGGCCATGGAAGTTGATGAAAAGCCAACAGAGGACTACAATGACATTGGTGGATTAGAGAAGCAGGTAATCGTTATTTTTGTATTGAAGCACTTAAGTTTTTATTGTGAATTTGTGGCCAGTGATATAACTGGATCTTCTGATCAATAACTTTGTTTTTGTCAACAGATCCAAGAATTGGTTGAAGCCATCGTTTTGCCAATGACCCACAAAGAGCGCTTCCAGAAGTTAGGAATTCGTCCTCCCAAGGGAGTGCTCTTATATGGTCCACCAGGGACTGGGAAAACTTTAATGGCCCGTGCCTGTGCAGCCCAGACAAATGCCACTTTTCTGAAGTTAGCAGGTCCTCAGCTGGTCCAGGTATGACCATCTCAATCTGTTATTTCTTTTTGTCCATTATATATATTTCTAACCATGGCTAATGATTCCATTTTTCATTGTTTGGGTCAATATTCCTCCATGATTTTCTAATACAATTGAATAGTTGTACAATTAGGCCTGATTTTCTCTTATCTTCAGTTCAATCTTTTCTTAGTTAGTCTTTTCTTCAGTTCGTGTCAATGCCCCCTGCTGATTGTACAAAGATTTTTTGTTATTAATTTCTTATTGTCTTTATTTTCAACACAAACTTGCTTGGTTACTAGCATCTATTCTTATGTTTTAATATCCCATCCCTCTATTTTATTTTCCTTCATTCCTTCGTTTCGTAGTCTGTATAAATTGAATTTACATTTTTGCATTGGGATTAATAGTCAATGATGTAACCTGAAACTATGTACAGATGTTCATAGGAGACGGAGCAAAACTCGTCCGTGATGCTTTCCAACTCGCAAAAGAAAAGTCACCAT
>Ga0315913_1007553_pt1 | contig 13015 bp, 7 predicted proteins | sample MpolsnodulesMG_FD_207736 | JGI IMG/M metagenome (GOLD analysis project Ga0315913, IMG submission 207736) | Medicago polymorpha root nodule microbial communities from Los Angeles, California, United States - small nodules | ecosystem: Host-associated > Plants > Roots > Nodule | place: USA... | reverse complement strand
CAAAGACATGCATTTATGTCAAGTACTGTCTACACTGTGTCAGTTCGGATTATAAAATTCAAAAGGTATTTTCAGAATAAAAATAGGTTGCGCAAGTAACTCATAGGATGAGAAAAATAATAGTCAAGTTTAAAACATGACTTGATTATTTATGTAAATACATTTCAAAAAAATTCCTCAAACTATAGCAGGTCATATAACATAATTTTTCCGGGATCTAGTGAGAGGTTCCGACTTATGTATGAAAGGTTAATAGGTGTTTGCATATTTTAAACTACAATATGAATGTTATAGCCAGTTTTAAGAAATTCACTCACTTGCTCAAAATACATAGCAATTTTTGCCATATTTATTTAACCAAAACCATTTACAAAAAGCACCTACGATCAATTAAAAGCATAAAATAGAGTCAATAGATGATCCATGTGTCTGACATTCACCTTCATGCCATGATCTAAAATCGGTTTGATATAAAATTCATGATAATGCATGAAAAGTAACACTTGAACCGGTGTTATTAATTGAAATTACTCACTCCAATCAGACTCATGGGGTGGTATTATAATTAAAATTCATGATAATGGAAAATATTGATCGGTTGCACAAACAGTATTGATATTTGATTTTAATTGTAAGCGCTCATCATCTACATTGTCACTATAAAATCATGAAGTTTATTAAAACCATACTTTAAAGAAGAAAAAAACCTGATTATGATTGTTTTTGATCTGTAACATTCAATCCATTATTTATAATACACTCAAAGAACATGTATAATAGTCCCTATAATCCTTGAAGATCATGGCATGTAAAAAATCATGGAAAGCTGGAACACAATTACTCAGAAACACTCTTTACAAAATGTTTTCTTATCAAGGGGATTACAACCTCGCTCCAATCTAAAACAGACCCAACAATTTCCTCAAACACATTATTACATTCGTTGCCATCATTTCCCTCTACTGACCATTCGAAGGCCTGAATACTGTATAACCATTGACACCAGTCAAGTTCGAGTAATCTTGATAGTATGAGTAACCATCAATGTCTGGATTTCTCAAGCCAAGATAAGATAGATCAGAACCAGCCATCTGCCATTGGTTTGGAACCAACCCATCTACCTTTCCATTTCCATATAGTGTACTTGCTTGTGGATGATAATCCCTCATCGAGTCAAAATGTCCCCTAGAGGGGTTATACCCTTGTTGAAACCCAGGATCATGGTAACTTCGTGATCTCTCAAACCTACAACTGGTTGAGGATCCCAAATCATCATTTGTATCCAAGTTTCCAGGAAAAGTGAATTGTCGATTTAGCATATGTGATCCATCATTGAAGGATTGGAAGACTGAACTTGTCCCGGCTGCGTTCCCAATACCATGCTCATCATCAAGCAGATCATTTATGATATCGAGGTGAGGGAACTCATCTGCCAACAACCCTTGGTTCTGACGCCTAGATGTGCAGGCTTGGAACTCATCCGCCAACAACCCTTGGTTCTGACGCCTAGATGTGCAGGCTTGGAACTCATTTGGCAGTTGGTCCAAAGATCTACTGTCTACTGGCTGGAACAAGTCCAGGTTTTGAACATCATTGAGTCGGGATGATGGTTCATAGTGCATGCTTCTGCTGGCTTCCCTTTGAGAACTCTCCATCCAATGCAGCCCATTTTGCAAAACATCACGAGTAATCATACCAAAAGGAACACTAGACTGGCCAGCCATAGAACCCATTTGCTCAGAGCTCTGGGACAAAAACATTGGTGATGATACTATAGATTGATGTGAATAGCCTGAAGATGGATTTACTCCTGAACTAGAGGTGGAATGAGTGAAACTGGTAGCTGTTGAAGCCATTTGATTCCCCATCATTGCATTTCTGTACGACTGAGGAACATTACTATGAGTAGCGGGTGAGGGATCAGGACCCAATCGGCCAGTTGCACTCGCTGAGCGTGCAAGAGGCGGAGCTGTTTGAACCACAGAGACAGAAGTAGTTGGCCTGGGACCACCAGGAACCAAAGGAGCACTAGAAGGCCTTGACATCATAGTCACTTGTGCAATAGGTTTGTCAGTTGGTCTTGGAGGTGAAGTCTTCTGGATTTCTGTTTTAGACACAACTGTTGGTTGTGAAGCAGACGTTAAAGATGACGATGTATCTTTACCTGTCTGTTGTGAGACACTAAAAGATGTTTTCCTGACATTAACAGGTGAGGGTAAGTTTCTAGAGGGACTCCTCGGCGAGGATGGCCCTACTGGTGTCATCTCTTTTTGTGGACTCCCATTAGCAACAGGTTTTTCAACATCAACCTGCTCTTTAATATTCTGTTTCTTTTGCGGTAAAAGAACCTCCTCTTCCTATCAAATAGAAGAGCATAACCAATTAAATCATGTTCACATTGAAATTGCACTAAAAAAAGACGTTAATTGAAAATAAACACACTCCTATTGAAACAACGCAGCAAATTTAAAAGGAAAAGGTAAGTCAAAGGACATATTTAAAAACAACTAAACATGTAATCATGAAGTTTACATCAATTCCAAACCCAATCTCCCACCCTTCAAGAAAAAGAAAGCACAGATCCCTATGCTACATAAAAGCAACAGATCTGAAGTTGGGATTAAAGCAGCACATGTAAAATAAAGTAAGGAATGAAAAGCGGCAAAATGTGAAAATGAGTATGATTGCGCAGCCTCTTTCAATTTTGGATATACTGATAGTATTTGTATATGTATTATAGAATGTGGGAAAAAGATAGAAAGAGAAGGAAAATTGATGAGTTTTAGAGAATCTGAAACTGTTACGTTGAATTATGAGTGTTCAGATACAATTGGTTACATCGTGGTATTAGAGTTTAAAGTTTGAACTGTAGCAAGCAGAGACAGTTGTAAGTTGTAACTGTCAGATTCTGAGAAGTAACTAACACAATCCACTTACTAGTTTATAATAATCTCATCCCAAGTCTAACACTAAGTTTAGCTGGTTATAGGCCGACTCTGCAATCCAATAAGAGCCCAAGGCCCACTCTACTAAGAGAAACACAAATAATACAATTACACAAACATACTTCTAATATCTCGATAGCTAATGGGAATTGAAGAGTGAAAATATTTTCACTTAGTTCAGGAATGAAGCAAAATGAAAAATAAAAACATCAATTTCCTATTAATACTTTAATTGTTATGCAGACCAATCTTTCAGAAATGAAAAAGAAATTTGATAAAACAAGGTCTTCAGGTGTCTCTTACTTTTACAAACACCATATAAAACAACAACAACCAAGCCTTAACCCACTATGTGAGGTCGGCTACACGGATCAAATTACGCCATAGTGTTCTGTCATAAACCATATTCGGATCCAACTCATTGACCTCTAAATTCTTTCTAATGGTTTCTTTTATAGTTTTCCTAGGTCTTCCTCTACCTCTTTTGACTTGACTCTCCTCCATCTGATCTACTCTTCTTACGATGGCATCTACGGGTCTTCTCTCTACATCCACAAATCATCTAAGCCTATTTTCTGCCAACTTTTCTACTATAGGTGCTACCCCCACTCTCTCTCTCTAATTGTGTCGTTCTTAATCCTGTCCCGTCTAGTCTTACCACTCCTCCAGCGCAACATCCTCATCTCCACTACACTTACTTGATTCTCGTGTTGGCTCTTAACCGCCCAACATTCCTTACGATACAACATCGCCGGTCTGAACCGCCCAACATCGCTCAGTGAGTAAACTACTTAGGCTCTCCCTTAATGGTAATGTTAGAGATATAATATAAAAATCATTGTGTCGCCGGTTGAAAGCATAGTTGGTTCATGAAATGGAATCAGAGCCACTATAACCAAGCAGTTAGAATTTAGACCTTTCTAATCCAAATCTTGTAATAACAGTTGAATTTCAGCACAAGTATTGTCCAAACACTTACAAGGGCAAAACTCTACCGCGAGGATGCATGTTAGAAGTTTAATAACAAACCGTGTGTATCTCGTCGAATAGCTTAAGCTTTTGAGATAGATAATTCATGACAGGTAAAAAAGAAACTGGGAAAATTCAAGTATTATCAAACATGAGAAAGTAACATGTAGCATAAAAGAAAATCATGAGCATGAGCTTTAAGAAAAAAACCTTTCTGACAACAGGCTTGTTGAGCCACTTCAACCGATCCTGTAAGCAGATTGCACCCTCAGACTCAGATTCACCTACCTTACCACTTCCAGACTCGTTAATATCAACAGCATTTGAAGCTGAACCAGATGCCTGACTGTCCATTTCAGCTGTCCAATTACTCCCATTACATGATGCTTTTACTTGGTTCTTACCTCTACAGAAAAGGTGGAAAATTAAATTGATACAAAACAACTTTGACATTCATCCGCATGAAAGAAACAATGCATAAACTTACCTGCTAGGCGATTTCTGGACTTTGTAATTTGAAAAGGAGTTCCCCTTGTAGGGGTCATTCATCACCACTGAAGGCAAAGAATCAGTAGAGCATGTCGAAGAACTGTCATCTATCACTGAACTGCTCCTTTTCTCGGCCATTCCATTTTGCACAGGCGTGAGACCATCTATACCATTGCTAATAGCCTCAGTTGAAGGATGAGCTTCCGATGCATCAGTATCCCAATTAACAGGACTTGCATCTCTTTCTTCTGAATCTGGCTGAATAACTTCGTCAACTCCTACCACAGAATCAGACAAATCAGAAACAACTTCCAGGGCATCAAGCTTTTCATCCAGAGTTTGAACCTCATCCATGTTAGAATCCTTTTTCACATAAGAACCATCGTCTTGCTGCTTGTCATGTACCTCCACAGTAGGCCTTTCATCCTTACTTTTATCTTTTCCTTTGCGGTTGTTCCGTTTTTGTTTGGCCTGGAGTGACAAGAAACAACTTCTGTCAGCAGTTCAAGAGGAAAACCCAGAACTACTCTCACAAACCCCGTGTATTATGACGTCCTTTAATCCCACTAGTAGCAGGTATGCTTAGGGAAAGGGGACATAAAGAAAGAAGCTGGGAAGTTATAGTTTCTAAATTGATGGCAAGATACTTCCGGTGAAAGAATAATTAGCCAGAAGAATATAAATTGGCTTGTAGCCTAAGCTATCTTGTGGGAATGCAAGGTTGGAAAATAAGTAAAGGATCATAAGCATGTACATCAAAGATAGACAGAAGAAAATCATGTATGCCCAACCTCATTAAAAACTAATATGCCATAGCTTGGGGTTTCAATAAACTATAAACTCAAGTCATAGCAAATATCATATATCAGAAACTAGATTATTTCTTCAAAATAATAATAAAACAATTGCATTACAATGTTACTAAATGTTTTGATTTTACAGATGTAATTTACGATCCATGTTCAGTAGAGGAAATCATAAGAATTATTGGATTTTGAATCTTAAATGATTAAGTAAAAACCCAATTTGTTATCAGGACAACCACAAAATGCAGTACTTATGTGAAAACAATTTTAGGATATCAGAGATCCCATGATGATGAATATGCCACACCTGTTTCTTCTTTGCCTTCTTTTCCCTCTCATTAACTCCACGTTTTGCTTTTTGTTCAGTTTCAGCCAGCCATGCTGCCTCTTCTTCACGGATGAGCTCTTCTTGTCTCTTCAGAGCAACGGCTTCCTGGTAAGAAACCTCAATTTTATTGCTGCATTCATTAGGTAGATAGTTAGGATAACCTAATCCATTCACAGCCTACACAGTCTATACTTACAGGTAAACAAAGATTAAGAAAATAATCAGTACAAACATAATAAACACCTTACATACCAAAATAAAGTTAAGCATGTCCTGTTTTATCATTCATACAGTCAACGCCTCATATTACAACTACACAAAGCCCAGGTTGCAGGATGTTAACAAGCATCGAATCACTTTTGTGTAGACAATGATACTACACTACATGCTTATGAATAAACTTTCATTGACGGTAAAATTAATCGCACAGGCATATCTATCAAACTATCGGATATCAAGCCAAAATCCTAGCCACATATCATTTCATATCGTCCAAATGATGTCCCATGGTTGTCCATCTATCCAAACTCAGTATCAGTATAATAAATAGCACAAAATACAAACTCATGCTTCAGAATGTCATGTAGTGAAACCAATGTTGTTAGTAGTTAGCATTAACAGGCTGAAAGCCCCTTATGTCTCACGGTTAGTAGCGGAACTTTTGCGGTAAGTATTTTCATGCTACCATGAATCACAGCTTGAAATTTGAATGGACAAGATTCCGAAAAAGAAGTTGACATCAGACTGAAACAAAGACTAACAATTTTTTGCATGTTTGTATTAAAATTGGGAAACGTAATTTCGATTAAAATTCATTTTGCAAACATTCTTTTGGTTCAAATTGAGTTTGCTATTAAGTGGGTTATGTTTGGATACTTTTCCTCAAACATATATTTGACAAAAAAAATGTTTTGATATTTATAAAAAGTACTTTTGAATGTAAAATTACTTAAAAAGTGTATGTGTAAGTGTCAAATTATATTTTTTATATCAGTTTGTTGAAAAAACAAATAATAATTTGCAACAGAAGTAAGAAGAAAAAACATACTACATGGAAAAAATCTAATTCAATTTGGATGAAATTACATAATAACAAGATAAAACACCTACTAATTAATTTCTTCAACTTGATCCTATATTATTTATGAATATTTAATAAATTTTAAATTTAAATAATCACATGAATTTTATTCCTAATACATCTACTTATTAATTTCTTGTACTGGATTTTATTTACTTTTTCTTATTTTAAAACTTAAATAAACACATGAATATAGTTTTATTCTTAATATATTTAATTAGTTATTATCGGATACATATTTTGTATAACTCACCGTTAGATTGAAATTTTATATCATATAGATCATCTCAAAGTTTACATAAATTTGAAGTCATTTGATATGTCATAAAGATAAATGTCTTAACCACTTTTCAGAAAACTGTTAATCTTTGTGCATCTTAATAACATATCAAATAATTTCAGATTAGTATAAAATTTTATACAAATGATCTTATATCTTTCCATCCAATGGTGAGTTATATAAATTATGTATCCAATAAAAACTTGTTGACTGGTGTAACATTACACTTACACAAGTATTGCATTGATGTATTTTGATTCCTCCTCAACATAATATATATAAATGAGAGAAAGAAATGAGAAACATACAATGAACAAAAAAAATTGCTACTTTGGTTTTCAACGAGAATGGAGATAACGGACTGGACCGGATGTAGCATATATTGGACAAAATAGGAAGAAAAATGGTTCTTTCATTTGGATGTGAACATACTTTCACTACAGGATTCAATATAGAAAGTGAACATACAAAATATTCTATTAAAAGGAAGCAATGCAGAGAACCAAACATGCTCTTTGTAATTTGCAACAGATGACCTAGACAACATTTGTTCGCATGATGAGAAATCGATCACACAAGCCCATACTAACTTGCCAAGTACTCACAGCTACTTTGAACAGAAAATCGCCTAATAGTCACCGCATGAAAACTTAATCCTCTCAACAAAATACAATACTGAAATCTTTATTAGAGTAAGAGTATTATCAACAAATATACAGCAGCAACAACATGAAGAACCAAGCCTTTTCCCACTAGAACTAATTGTATATGATACCTGAATACGTGGGCAAGGACAAATATTTCCAGAGTCCTGCGACCCAATTCTGTGAGACGCCTTTCATCACGCTCTATAGAATCTTTATTGAAGTCATCCCCAGAGTTTCCATCCTGCCAAAAATAGGCGAACAAGGTTCTTAGCAATCAAAAGAGTTTTGAAACTAAAAAAACCAAAACATATCCATTGACAACAACTTCCCAGGCGACCAAGAATACCATTCTACATGTGCAATGTGTTAATAGCCAAACTAGGCCTAGTTTGTAGATTATGCTAACCAGCAGACAGAAGAAGTTCACTAAAAAATTTAAAACAATGGGGCCTATTGTTCAGAATATCGGGTAAATCTAAAAAATTTAAAAATTCTACTTTACATAATTTCTTGCTTGGTTAGTTATTTAAAATTTTCTATAATCAATACATAAACACATAAGTTCTTCCAAAAAAAAAGTATTTTAAGATTGGCCCGTGAATAAGGTCTAAAGATGTTATATTTTTCCCCTCTCACTAATATTTACAGTGCTCCCCCTTGCTGTCCTTAAGCTTTTAGCAAGCTATCATTAATCAACAACAGAAAGGGGCCATTCAAAAATATTTAAAAAAAAAAAAACAGAAATGGGATTGTGCACTATCAGGGTTGTTGGAAGCATTGTTGTTATTGTTTGTTATGATTGAATCCCATTAATTTTTACCATGTGTCTTTTCTTCCCAAGTCTTCCCTATGTCACCGTCTATCAACATAATTTCCAATCATTTAACCAACACATACTATTTCTCACCTTTGTGCGATTTTGAGGACCTTTCTCATCTTTTGGAGGGAGAGGTTCTATAGCAGCCCTCTCAAGTAACAATAGAACATCATCCACCAGTACAAACATATCTTTCTCAGCACGGACAATTGGAGCTGCCATTTCTTCAGCGTCCAACAATTTTATCCTACCTTTTTTGGACTTGGTCTGGCCTTCAAGAGCCTTCAATCCACTGTATAAGGAGTCCATTACCAAAGTAGAGGTCACTTCTTTCTCTATAAAGAACTGTTTCACTACTACTTTCAAAATTACATCTGTTTTTTCCCTAGACATGCGGCGCCTAGATGTTTGGTCAATTTCTCGCCAAAATTTACAGAAGCTGCAAACATTGCAAATTCATATTTAATTAGCCAACAAAATAAGAACCAAAATTTCAAGATCTGATGTAAGTCAAAGAATCCTAATATAATAATATATCAAATAGGATAAACAATGTATACCCTATTAAACTTGCTATGGAATGTAGAATATAATATATAATTATACAAGTGAATCTTCATATACATGAAAACAGGCATAAGATTACACAAAGTTGCCTAGAGTGCATCTCACCATTGTCATATTACAAGACTAAACCAAAGTGTTGCTCTTCTGTAATGATTTCTTTCCTACCAAGCATAACTAACATTTTTTATTTTCCTAGATTAAAGGAAAATTAACTTAAATGATTTAAAACTTCATGTAATAAACTGCTAATGATCGATCATAGAGTATGAAAAGGTAATAATTTAAAGATAGGAATAACAGAAAACATAAGGAGATAATTCATATTCCATATAGAGAGAGGGCATATCAAGTAAGAGTAGTGTCTTACTGTGAGAGATGAGAGCGGCAAATATAAACAAAAGGATGTAAAGTAACTGTCCAGATTGAATTCCCTTTTTAATAATAATTCCCTTTTAATAATAAACATATATTGTGCGCTACTGCCGTCTCTCTCAGACCTCCCCCTTTTTACTCACGTCCAATTCATTGTACACAATTCATACACAGTAATCTCTCAAATTTTTCAGCTTATTCAATCAGATTAAAGGAAAAGTGAGTAGTTGATTTCATTTTTTGTGGTCAAGCCTCAAGCGTGGGGCTTATGGATACCTGACAAGATTCGCACATGCTTGCTATATTAATGGTCAAAATTTTATGCAATCAAAAAATTTACAAGAAAACTTGCAGTAATCAAGATCAGGAAACTTGGATTTAGATTTTAGGTGCTACAAGAACTTTCAAGTAATTTCTAGAAATATGAGAACAAGTATCACCAGACAAAAATATGACTTCGAGATATCATTTTCGAAAACAAAATCATAGTAGAACAGCAAATGAGAAATGGCGGAGAAGGGGGAGGAAGCGAGTGGATATACAAAAGAGAAGAGCAGCATTCAGTTTAAAATTGAAATTGCATCTGGACCTTTCATTTTAATACAATGGTGACTACTTAACCCTCGTCTCTCACAATAAGACGCTCCACTTTTCTCACTTGATAAGCTCCATATAAATATATTTCAAAAGGTAATACTAATGAATACAAAATACCTTGACCATCTAGCTTTATCCTCTATCAGCTTCCCAAGCTTGCTTCTTCTCTCCTCCACAAAACGCCGACAAATTTGTTCTACATTTGTCAAATAGACCCTAACAAGCTCTCTCCTATACTGGCAATCAAGGCAACGAAAAGGCCTGTCAGCTTTTTCCCTGTGCATTAAAAAAACATATATGGTCATACATCTGAATAAAAAGCTACAAAGCACATTGCACCAATGCAAATAATAACAATTAAGAAAGTAAAAAGATATAATCCAGAAGCAGCATAGTTTCAGAAAGGTAGGTGTTATCAAGAGTATTTTAATTTAAACATCAGAATGCAGGAGAGCCTCACAAAATTACAACCAAACGAACCAACATACAACAGTCAATCTGCTTTTTACATCTGTTAGCAAAGGTTTACCTAGGTCGTGTAGAACAAACTTAAAGACGTCATAGAAAATCTTTTTATATCCTTCCAATAGGATAAGAATTTTCAGCAAAAACAAAAAATCTTCGAAGGAGATAAAAATCATTTTAAAGCTAAATTTAAAGCTTCTGAAGGACCCCAGAATATCTGTTTAAAACAGCAATTACTAATTTGCAGTCTTAGGGTGTTAACGATGTGTGTAATTCTTCTAAACATCCTAGAGTACTATTCACTAACCTATTACAGTATGTCAACTTGAGGGAAACACCAGTTCACCACAAGGATATAACAGAACTCACCGTTACTAATTAGCAATAAACTTGTAAAAACATCATCTCTGCTAAATGGACTTGGGTATTTTTTTTAAAAATAAATAAAAATATCATATATATACTTATATATAAAAACACTTAAATATCATACATGCTGTAAGCCCTTTAAAATTTTTGCCTCATTTTGTAATTTCAAATTACTCATATTAAACAAAATCCGACAACATTCCACATTAGTTAGTTATAGGTCAGTCAATCCTGGACAGCAGCATCATTAGATTACGGCTGTATTGAAGATTATGGATACGAGATTAAAAAATTATACTCATAAATATAAATGGTCAAATAAAAAATTTCCCATAACTACAGAGATTCATAATTAATAAACAAAAGCCATAGTCCAGACATACAATCACCATCAATCTACACAACATTAATAAATCAGCATCTAAAAAAGTTCAAGAATAAGGGAATGAAACAGGAAGAAGCTATGGCTGACTAAGTTATGTGAAACAGAGGCGGCAGAGACAAGACCTAAGAACAAATGCTGGTTTATTTGAGCCACAGAAAAAGAAGGATTTGGCCAAAAATTGCTTGAAAGGGAAGTAGTTGGAAAGTGTGTAGGAAGAACACTGGTGTTCAAACAAAAGGTTGGCCTATGGCCTATGGGGTTTTATTGATAAATGCAGGGATGCTAATTCAGAAATCCTCCTGGTGTAGATCACAAAAGTCTCCCCAGAAATTAGTAGCCAATGGAGAAAATGGAGGATAAAACATGAATTTCATCTCTATTCAGAGTTGAAGCTGCTAGCTGCAAAAGGTCACACTCTTGGGCAAATTTGTGCGAATATAAAACACGACATGACAGAACAATCACCAGAACTATTGCAGTGCAAATTGACACTATTAACTAATCTGGTCATTATTAAGTGAAAACTACAATTTTAGTCATCACCTACTATGAAATTGTTTCCGCTAAAGAACTTCGGTTATTTATTTAAAACCAAAAACATTTTATACCGATATACACACCAAAACTTCTAACATCTTACACACTGTATAACCCTTAGGACTTTGGCCTCAAATATTATAACTTCACCTTAGTCATAAGCAAAATATAAGATGTCAGTTTTAACTAGTTTTTAGTCAACTAAAAACAAAAAGAAGCAAAGAGCCAACTTGACATCATCATTTAAAACAATTTGAACAAAACCAATATAAATCATAGTTACACACTGGACCAAACAAAAAAAGGTTGCTTTGAGTACCACAATATATGATTGGGGAAGAGTACAGCACTAAAAAAAAGCCTATATTTCAGTGACAGTAAAAGGAGACCTCCAAGGTACTTAGACGGATTGTTGCGAGACTGTATGCACAACCTTTAGGTAAAAAAAAACAGAAAAGAACAATACTTAATAGACCTAAAGAAAATAGAAATCCTTACCCTTAAGTCAATGTAGGTACATACTAAGTCAAATTATTTGCGAAAACAATGTCATTGAAAATACTGCTGGGTTGCAAAATAACAAAAATGAGATCTGGGGTTTACAATCCCAGAGATGAATGTTAAAACAATGATATGAAGGTAGTCATAACCTACTTCACAAAAAACTATTCAGAAGTTTTCAACAAAGAAAGAGTATCGTTTCTTGCTAGCTATCAGATTTCAAATAAACTGCATTCAAAAAAGGACGAGTCGCTCAAACTAGTAGATTAGAGAACATTCATGTTTTCTTCTTTCCAGATAAGTAACAAATAAAGTCAAAAACATGTATACACGGAGATGAATATTTGTAATATTATAAACATAAATTAAAAAAATTAAGCATATAGAACACCAACCTAATGACTTGAACTTGAGCTTTTATTATCAGGTTATCAGACTCGTCAACAAAGCCATCTCTCACCTTCGAAATCTCCATAAACTTTTTCCATCCCCAGTCATGCTCTTTCTTCCAAAACCGGTGCAATGTATCTAAAATAATTCAGGTAAAATAGGTTAATAATGCTGTTTAAAAAAATTGTAACTCCAATAACTAAGGTAATTATTTACCAACGGACCAGAATATTTTGATTTCTTGGCGTCTTTGTTAACCACAGCTATTGTAAATTGTGCAAAATGACTCCATCCTGCATTGCCCACAAAAAGAGGGGTGAATATAAAAGAAGTCAAGTACTGTGGGGAATAGCTAGGGTAACTAAAAAATCATAAATGCAATGTGAAAATTCAAGAATCAAACCTGGAAGAAGTTTGTCATGATTGGCAACACAGAGAAACAGAGAGATATGATTGCATACATCACAACC
>Ga0315913_1007551_pt1 | contig 13016 bp, 12 predicted proteins | sample MpolsnodulesMG_FD_207736 | JGI IMG/M metagenome (GOLD analysis project Ga0315913, IMG submission 207736) | Medicago polymorpha root nodule microbial communities from Los Angeles, California, United States - small nodules | ecosystem: Host-associated > Plants > Roots > Nodule | place: USA... | reverse complement strand
CGAGTTGTTCGTGCTTCCTAGTTCAAACCATGCTCTCCGAATTAAAAAAAAAAAAAAAAGGATCAAACACATGACCCCAAAAGATTCAAATATATAAATATAAATTCCCAAAAAGTAGAATCATGACATAAAATATGAACTGTAATATCGTAGAATTTAAGAAAATAAATAAAATCTCAAGTTATCTAGCTAGTTGACAGATTTCTCTAGGAAAGAATATTCTTGTTACAAGGCCTCCACACTTCAAGTTGAAAGCATATTTCACCTTAATCATTATATGATGTAACCTTTGCTGATGGTGAGTTTTGAAGCAAAAAGTCCACTACTCCATCAGGAACGAATGCTTGTTGGTCCAAAGAAAATTCGGTAGCTTCTTTCTCAGTCATTGAAGATTTCAGTTTCATGTATAATGGACATGAAAGCAGTTCCATTTTTACTTGCAGTGACTCCAAGTTACACAAGGAAGTGAGCGTAACCTTTGATAAATCAGGAACAAAGGAGAGAACCTATTCAATGAAGGATGATGGTGAATTAGGATGAATAGTCATAGTTTTTTTAGCAAAATTTAGGAATAAATAAATAAGAAAAGAAGCAACATGAGAATAATACCTGAAGAGTATTAGAAGAGACTTTCAATGATTTAATATTAACAAGGTCTTGCAGCCAGCTGAGTAGGACTGCAGATTCCTCTTCAACCGAGCTATGGCAATCGACGACGACATCAATGTAAAAGTGTTTAATAGAACAAAGATGGTTCTGGCAAAGATTTCGATACATAGTACCGTCAAAAGCAAAGCTACATAGACTCGGAGCAGCAAACTTGCATTCGTAACGATCATCATGATAATTTTGAAAATATCCCCATCCATGAATAGTTAAGTTCACAAGTGTAGTACTTGATATGTAGAGAACTTGTGCATCCAAAAGTTGACAATATTCAACCGTCAAAGTATTCAATTTGTTAAAGGTTGAGAAGGGTTCAGCGCAACCATCATCGCCAGCGCCAAAGTAGAAGTAACTTAGAGTCAAGGTGGTTAGTGCAGGCAAATTTAGAGAATTTGGAAATAATATTTTCCAAGGTTGAATACGAGGGTGAACAGAAAGGTGAAGAGAAGTTAAAGTTTGAGATGAAAATAAGCAAGACGGAGATTGTTGAATATGAAAAGTGATATAGGTTTGTAGCCGCTGGACATTATGTGAAACAGCATATTCTACAAGACTTTCGAGTATCTCGGGTTCAACAAAATCTTCTTCCTCCGTAAACTCGAGTGTATGCAGTGCAGTTGAATCATCACGAAGAGAGAAAACTTGAGACACAAAATTGTTGAAACTGTCTAGATATTGGAAGGGGTCGGAATTGAATATAAGGGTTGGAAGATGCTTTGGGAGATGGTACCATCTTTTTGAGAGTATGCAAGTTTGAAAAGCATCTTTGGTGTTCAAAAAGGATAGAATATGAAGTATAATGGAATCTGGTAAATCGCTGAATTTGTCGTTGTTTTCATGGTTTCTATATTTTTGGCTTCCACGATTCATCATTGCACAATTTCTGAGAAGTGATAAGCAAGTCTAGGGCAAGGTTTGAAGACTTTGGTTATACGCAGTCCCTATTTATATATGCAATCGTTGTTTAAATAAGTAACAACTTTCCCTAAAAAAAATAACAACTTATCTATCAACTAATAAGTAACAACTTATCAATCAATTAACAACTAGTCTACACAGAGCTTCTCTTTTGGGGTTGACCTAGTCTATTTTATTTCTCCTTTCGTAAGCAAACAAAAATTTCTCTCTATCTTATTTTATTTTTTTAGTAACTGTTGCGATGATTTTCGGAGATCAAGCTATTGATTAGCGTTGACTCCTAAAAATAGGATTCACCACCGATCTTTAATTTTTCCAAGGGAAGAGGAAAAGTTCGAATAAAACCCACAATTAAAATAAGAGATTTAAGGTTTGGGGGTTAGTTACGTAAATGGAAGGTATTAACACGAAAAAAGGAATGTTTTATTATTTTTTGTTTTATTAAGAATTTAATCGAAAGGCGAATACTTTGAACGTGATCGAGATGGGGATCTCGCGTTTCGCATTCGAGGAAGCGTCGGGTGTCTACCCAAGTTTTCCTTTTTCGATTGATTAAACTCATAATATTTATTTTAGTGTTTTTTGGTTTTGAATTATAAATAAAATTATTCTAAAAAAACGAGATTTTAAAAAACGAAAGCCGGACCACTTATGTTCTAAAAAACTCAAGGATTAAAGAGATGTACATTCAATTAACCCTCTAAAAAAATATTTGTTTTGAGAACGAGTTTTAGAATGATTAAGTTGTACAACTTGTGTCCTGACAATTCGAGGATTAAAGAGATGCACATCCAATCAACCCTCTTAAAGAAGTTTATTTAACTTATATTTCAATTTTATCATTATTTAGAACACTTAAATTTTTTTAATGTTGCATTCAGTTAGTTGTGGAAACAATACGTTGGATTAGAGAAGAAAAATACAAGAATCAAGTGATATGGTAATGAGAAAAAAGGGTTATCTTTTTTTGGTAGTGAAAAAAATAAGGGTTAATTCTAAAACAAATTGCCAGTGAATACATTCATGCTTTTAGTTTTATTTTTATTTTTGTCAAAAAAAAAAAGGTTTTATTTTTACTTAGTTTTAAAGATGCTGGTATTCTAGAGGCCGACCCCTCTTTTTAGTTAATTTAGACTACCTATAATGCTAGTTTATAATTATATTTGTAAGTAGAAACATAAATTATTTATGAGTTAATCAATCAACATAGTAGTCATTAGTTCGGTCAGTTTTGAAATTAAAGCATGAAAAAATATATCTAGCAATATGATGTTCATCGTTTATAACACATCTATTGGAGGTATATAATTAAAACAAATAACTGATAGCAAGGTTATATAATAAAAGTATGAGATGGAAGAGGTGATTCGTTACCCAAAGAGAAACTCCTTGCTACAGCCTTTCTTCTTTTAAAATGCTCATAAATCTCTAATTTAACACTTAAGAAAATATATTTCTTTCAAACTCTTTTCGTTCCTTTCTCTCTAAAGCTTCCTTGATTTTTTTTTTGTTTTTTTCTATCTCTCCAAAACTCCTCCTATTTATAGAAGTTGGGACACTTGGAGCTCAAGCCAAAATTAAAGCTTGGAGATCAAGTTTGAAACTATTGGAAGAAAGTTGGTTTGTGATGTCATCTTGGCTGGCTTTGATGATGTCATCTTAGTTGGCGAATGTTCCAGAGAGCGCTATGGAGAATAATAAAAAGAATAAAAGTAAAAAGGTTTTTTTTTTTTAAGAAAAAAGGACATAAAATGAAATAACTAAACAAATAAAAAAAGGGGACAAAAAACGAAAAAAAATGAGGTATTTTAAAATATCTCTTAGCCGAAATTTTTTCTGAAAAGGAAAAAATTATTCCGGGCCAAGAGACATGTGAAATGGAATCTTAGGTCAAAAATTGGGGTATGATACCCAAGAACAAGCCACCCTAGCTAAAGTATGAGCAACCATGTTCGCTTGTCTCCTAACAAACTTCACCTCGAAGTTGGAATGTAAAGATAAGTGATAAATAATACTATAAATAATAGCATAAAATTCCGAATCACCATGGCCTTGCGACGTTAGAGCTTGCACTAGAGTAGCTGAGTCGGACTCAAAGACAACCCGGTCCTATCTCTTCACATAAGCAAAGTGAATGGCATCGAGTAAGGCTACTGCCTCCCCCTCCAAGACTGTCATATTTTCCCGCTGCCATTTTGTTTGAGCCTGAATAAATTGTACACGAGAGTCCCTAACACAATACGCAAATGATAAAATATGGTTACGGTCATGCACGGTTTCACATTGCACTTCAACCACGTCTCGCGCGGTTTCTCCCAAACTGAGCCGCTACCTTGCACTCTATTCTGCCCGTGTTGCACAACCAAGGGTGAGGGATGTTTATGAACCTCTTGCCATTGATGCCATGCATCTAGAGCTGTCCTTCCAATGCTTGTTGAAGTATGATAAACATCATTCCAAATAACATCATTACATGCAGCCCAAATTTGCCAAAGAAGTAAAGCCACACGACCAGCAATGTCTCAGCTTTCTGAACAACATATGTCAAAAACAAAATCCGCCAAAATGATCTCAACTCCAACTCGCGTTTGCAGCACAGTCGAAAGCCCTACCCAATATCAACTCTCCCGCGCCACCGTACAACCAACAAAAGCATGTCAATCATCCTCAACAGCCGTATCACACCAGGGACAGATCACCTCAAATTGTAAATGCCGTGATTGTAATCGAAGACGCGTCGAAACACACCCCTTACAAATCCGCCATAACAAATTACGTGCTTTATGAGGGGAATTCACCTTCCAGATTCGATATCACTCTCCTTTGACATGAAACCGATCAGTGTGTAACAACTCCATCATAGCCAGTTTATAGCCAGTCTTTACAATATACCTCCCGTTACGTTCCATCATCCAAGCTATACTATCATTCTGAACTTCCGCAAACAGTGGTGTGTCGAGAATAGCTTGCACCATATCATTTGAAAACAAAGATTTAATCTTATCAATGTCCCAAACTCTTTCGTTGTCAGCTATCAAATCAGACACACGCAAACTATGCACACTTTGGCTTTGTGGGGATCGAATCCAGCTACCATGAACACCTCGAACCCATGGATCAATCATCACGCTGACCTGCTGCCCATTTCCAATTGTCCTCCTACAACCGTATAAAAGTAACTGACACGAAGTCCAAATACTTCGCCAATCAAAACTCGAGTTATAACCGAGTTTAGAACCCAAAAATGAAGAACTAGGAAAGTACCTTGATTTAAAAACTCTAGCAACCAAAGATTCAAGTTTAGATAGAAAGCTCCATCCTTGCTTAGCTATCATAGCGATATTAAAAGCTTTGAAATTCTGAAACCCCATTCCACCAAAATCTTTGGGGTAAGCCACACGTTCCCAAGCAATCCATTTAATCCCTCGGTTGTTACTCCTTCCACCCCACCAAAACGCATTGATCATCTTCTCAATATCATCTATAAATGAATTCGGCAGAAGATAGATACTCATTATGTATGAAGTAATAGATTGTAACACATATTTGATCATAACTTCCTTATCCGCCATTGATAATGCTCGTCCCCTCTATGCATTTATTCGTCTCCAGATACAATCCTTGATAAAAGAAAAAACATATCTCGTATCTCTGTCAATCACCGAAGGTAATTCCAGATACTTTCCAGTATCCATCACATGCCGGACACCAATAATGCGTGACAAATCCTCCTGCGTCGCCCCACTCATATTACAACTAAAAAACACATCAGGCTTTGATAAATTAATTTCTTGTCCAGATGATGCCTCATATGTTTTAAGAATACTGAGTAAACGTTGTGCTTCCACCACATTGGCCCTGAAAAATAAGAAACAATCATCTGCACACAACAGATGGGACACCACTGGTGCTCCACGACATGTACCCCATGAATATGACCTCGATTAACTGCCTTATGTATTAGAGTCGAGAGACCCTAAACCATCAATATGAATAAATATGGTGATAACGGGTCACCCTGGCGCAACCCTCGACCGGGTACAATAGGCCCCACCCTGTCAAAGTTCATAAGCACCGAATAAGTAACAGAACTAACACACATTATCATCCACTGAATCCATTTCTCACTGAACCCCATTCACATAAGCACACCACGAAGAAACCCCCAATCCACTTTATCATAAGCCTTGCTTATATTAATCTTGAGAGCCAATTCCCCTCTCCATCCCTTCGTCTTCCTGTTCATTGAGTGGATTATCTAGGTAGCTATTAACACGTTGTCTAGTATGGAACAACCTTCGACAAACGTTGACTGCTCCTCTAACACACATTTATCCAAACAATGTTTCAGTCGATTAGCGAGCAACTTCGATACTATCTTATACAAAACATTACAAAGAGATATAGGGTTAGCCTGTATTTTCGATAGACTACAATAAATGCAGTCAATTAAGTTTAACTTAGGGTTTGAAGAGATTTAAATGAGTTCGACTCACAAGCTGGATCGAGTTTATGGACTTAGAGAGATTTTACCGTTCGATGGTAAAGCTTTGACAGGCAAGCAAGATATCGAAGAGAAGTTGGTGCCGGATTAACAAGCCAAGCAACAGTTATTGTCAAAGATATGTCATTTGAAATTCAAAAGATGTCTAGAGTAGTTATTAGCGGTTATCTTCGACAGTTTCTGTATAGGCAGTTACTAAGTATAAATAAGAGTTTTTCATAGGAAAAACAGGTCACAATTCAATCACACACAAAACTTACACACTCAAACTATCCGCACTCAAGGAGAAACGAGTAAACAAGTTGCAAATGTATGAATATGTGTACCAATTTACATTCATTTATGCAATTTAAGTTTATCCTTTTAAATTCCTTGCAATTTACTTATTCTTTATAGCAATTTACTTCAACGGATTCGACGCGTATTTGATTTCGACGGTTACATTCATATTTTACATCAATAACATTCATAATTTATGGAAAACATAAGCAGAATATGCCCTGAGATTTACTGGTTGATCTCGCAAGTAAACCGTTTTGGAAACCAGCGGTTGTTTACCAAAAACCAGGGTAAACACTAGGGCATGCTTCTTGCTTCACTCGCATGCACCTAGGGCATGGTTCTTGCAAAAAATCAGGGCGCAAGTGTCTTTTCTTGCTTCGTGTTCGGTAAACAATTGAGGCATGAAAATACCATAGCAGGGGGGTTTTCTGGAGGTGGGTCAACTAGCTCATCTAAAAGAAGATATTCACGCTAAACCCAAGCTTGTAATATGGTGGGCGTGTATGCTTTCGCAGAGCATCCCCAATTGGCCTTTACCTTCAACGACTTTGGAGGAATGTATCCTTACGATGATGACCCTTTGGTCATCTCAGTATTCACAGCAGGATTCCAAATCAAGCGAACAATGGTGGACACTGGCAGCTTGACAAATGTGTTATTTTGGGAAGTATTCAAAAAGCTTGATCTTCCCAAGGAGGTAATGAGGGAGCATCGGGGATCCCTGTTGGGATTTACAGGAGAATCAGTAGAGATTCTTACCCGCTGCCAATCATAGACCAATTGGTAGATAATGCCTCAGAGTATGACCTTCTTAGCTTCATGGACGCTTATTCGGGCTACAACCAAATTCGAATGCACCCAGAAGATGAATAAAAGACAGCTTTTATGACAGACAAGGCTAACTACTGTTACAAAGTTATGTCGTTTGGTTTGAGGAATGCTGGAGCAACTTTCCAAAGATTGATGGATAAAGTCTTCAAGAGTGAGATAGGTAAGACAATCGAGGTGTATGTAGATGACATGGAGGTGAAATCGACGAAAGAAGAGGATCATCAAAGCAGCCTCAACAAGATATTCGATTTGCTTAGTAGGCATGACATCAAGCTGAACCCGGGAAAATGTTCATTTGGAGTGCAGACGGGAAAGTTTTTAGGCTTCATGTTAACTAGGAGGAGAATAGACGTCAATCCAGAAAAGTGCAAGGTCATTATGGATATGAGGAGTTCAGTTGATGCGAAGGAGGTACAAAAATTGACAGGGAGGATTGCTTCACTTACAAGGTTCCTGTCATGCTCAGCTGATAAAAACCTACCTTTCTTCCAATTGCTTAGAAAAAATGAAAAGTTTTGCTGGACAGAGGACTGCGAAGGAGCTTTTCAAAAGCTAAAAGAATTTTTGACGACCCCTCCCATCCCTGTGAAACCTAAGTTAGGTACTCCCCTGATAATCTATCTGGCAGTATCCGAGAATACCTGCAGCTCAGTGTTGGTGCAAGAAGTAGGTAAGGAGCAAAAACCAGTGTACTTTATCAGCAAAGTGCTACATGGAGCAGAGGTACGCTACCAGAAGATTGAAAAAGTGGCATTAGCTATAATTTCATCAGCTACGAAGTTGAGACCTTACTTTCAAAGTCACACCATAATAGTTCGGACTGATCAACCTATTCGACAAGTATTGCACAAGCCGGACCTGGCAGGAAGGATGGTAGCATGGTCAGTAGAATTGCCCGAGTTTGACATTGCTTTCGAACTAATGGGAGCAATAAAAGCACAAGTTCTGGCAGATTTTCTTGTAGAGATGACTGTGGAAAAAGGAAGCATGGAAGCAGCAAAATGGGTGTTGTCGGATGATGGTTCTTCTAACCTTAAAGGAAGTGGAGCATGAGTGGCATTGGAAGGACCAGATGGAGTGTTGATAGAGTAATCCTTGAGGTTTGAGTTTAAAGCAAGTAACAATCTAGCTGAGTATGAAGCTTTGCTAGCAGGAATCCGCTTGGCACTTGAAGTAGGAGTTAAGGAGCTGGAGGCAAAAAGTGACTCTCTGTTGGTCTGTGGACAAGTGACATGAAGTTTCCAAACAAAGGACCCTCAACTTTTGATGTATCTCGAGAGAGTTAGGCACTTAACTCAAAAGTTTGAAATTTTCAAACTATCACATGTACCAAGAGAGCAGACCAGCAGAGCAGAATTATTGGCTAAACTGGCAGCACCAAACGACCAGGGAATAATAGATCAATGATTCAAGAAACTTTGAGACAACCAAGCATTGAGCAGGAGGAATTGCTTTTTGTCATAGAAGAGCTCGAGTCATGGATGGGAGATATCATTCGATACCTGAAAGATGATCAGTTGCCAAAGGAGGAGGAACATGCGTCAAAGGTTAAAAAGAGGGCAGCCAAGTTCGTCGTTATTGCTGACCAACTTTTCAAAAGAGGTTTTTCTAGCCCGCTCTTGAAGTGCCTAGCTCCCAAGCAGGCCGAATATGTAATGGCAAAGGTTCATGAAGGGGTATGTGGAACTCACATTGGTGGTCGAGCTCTAGCAGCTAAAATACTTAGAGTTGGGTATTATTGGCTAACCATGAAGGAGGATTGTTCCGAGTACGTCAGGAAGTGCGACAAGTGTCAGCGATTCTCTAACCTTCATCATGCCCCTCCTGAATACCTAAGCTCTGTGATTTCTCCTTGGCCTTTTTTCAAATGGGGAGTGGGTATCTTGGGACCTTTTCCTTTAGCTCAAGGTTAGATGAAGTTTTTGATTGTGGCAGTAGATTACTTCACGAAGTGGATTGAGGTAGAGCACGTGGCTACCATTACAACAGATAGGATCAAGAAGTTTTATTGGAAAAAGATTATATGCAGGTTCGGTCTCCCCGCAGTTTTGGTTACTGACAATGGAACTCAATTCGCTAGCTCGTCTGTGGCAATTTTCTGCAAGGAGTGGGGAATACAACTCAATTTTACCTCGGTCGAGCAGCCACAGTCAAATGGTCAAGCTGAGTCAGCAAATAAGGTGATCTTGTAAGGGTTAAAGAAGAGATTGGAGGCTGCAAAAGGATTATGGGTAGAGGAATTGCCAATGGTTATATGGTCATACCATACCACCCACACTCATCCACGCAGGAAACTCCCTTCAGGATGGTGTATGGATCAGACACTATGATCCCAAGTGAAGTTATAGAACCAAGCGCGAGAGTTCTTTTTGCACAGGCAGACGTGAACGATAGTAACTTGCTGAACAATTTGGACTTCTAGGAAGAGGTTCGAGCACGACCTCAAGGGAAGGAGGAAGCTTGTAAGAGAAGAGCAACACGAAGGTATGACTCCAAAGGTGAGAAGGTGAAGTCTCAAACAAGGAGATTTAGTGCTAAGGAAAAGGCTAGGAGTAGAGCAACCAGGGAAACTGCGCGCACGCTGGGAAGGACCTTTCAGAATGAAAGATGAGGTGGGAAAAGGAGCTTACCGTTTGGAGCATTTGGAAGGCAAGAAGGTGCCACACACTTGGAATGCAGCGAACCTTCGCTATTACTTCAGCTAAGGAGAGCAAATCGAGGGAAATGGCCAAGTCTTATGTTTATTTTTATTATAGTAGTCTATTATGTTAGGAGTAGAGCTCTAATGAAGGCATTATGCCAATAGCTGTTTGATCTTGTAATGTTCTTCTACCTCTTTATAATATTGAATCAAGGCCATTTTCATGCAGGATATGTTAAATCTACGTTATAGGGATTGATCCGTTAGAGACTTTCCTTGACGTCTTAATAAGGGTAGCCGAGCAGAGCTACTTGGACAGAATTTTGTTACTTTAACAACATAATTCTCCATCATTCTCTTACTCTAAATTATATCCATCAATTCTCTAATGCATCAGTGAATTGCTGGAACTATAAATTTGTAAAATACTGTTAGGAGATACGTTTATAGTATCCTGGAGGGTATTCACTGGTCATTCCTATTGCATCCAATATAGTTTTTGGTGGGGGCGAATCTAAAGGTTAGTATGACAACCCTATACAAAAGGAAAATCATCAACCCTATACAACTATATTCTAGATACTAATACCTTTTTATCCTTTATTTTTTTTTTTTTGAGACCTGTATGTTTTTCTTGATAAACTAAGGTGAGCCTTGATTCCCCATTGTTTACGTTTATGCTTCAGAATGATATGATATGGTAAGCTCACCTCTGTAAAATAAAATGTAAAAGATCAAGCAACTTATTGCAATCTTATTTGCACCTTTTATTTGGTTGAATTTTGAATAAAATTTTACTTTGACTCTATACATTGATGAGAATCTATTTTCTGTTTTTGGAAAAGAAAAAAAAAACTTATTGCAATCTTAAAACTTTATGAAGTCTAATAACACTTTTCGTATTCCTAGTTTGACCGGAGTAGATCAGCAAAGGAAATCATGTTTGAAACTTAATTGCTGAAACTAGGGGCTGCTATAAGATGTATAGAACCAAAAGTTCCATTAAGCCAAAAAAAGAAGAAAGAAATTGCGGCTTAAGGGACAAGGCTAATGTTGAAGAAGGAGGCAGTGATAGAGCATCATGGTCTAGTAAGTGTAAGGGCCCAATCCACACAAGCATGGGAAGCTCTTAATATGCAGAAGCTCTTGAGTGAAGGATGGTAAAAGTAAACCACAAATAAACAAGATGTGAAGTTTTCATGGTTGATTCATGCATATGATAAGAGGATCCTCAAGCTATGTAATGCATCCAAACATAAAGGTTGATATAACAAAACCCACAATTTGGAAACTAAATAATTAGGTATGAGACTCTAATCCACATGAAACCATGATGTCCAAATTAAATAAAGAAGTATCAAACACATGATCCAAAAATATTCAAATACATAAATATAAATCCCCAAAAAGTAGAGTAGAACCATTAAAAAATAAAAATAGTAGAATACATGAAATAAAATAGGAACTAGAATATAGCAGAATGCAGGAAAATAAATAAAATCTTAAACATATTATCTAGCTAGTTGAAAGATTGTTCACGGTATAGGGCTTCCACAAATGAAGGACTCTCTTGATTCCAATCTCTTGTCATGACTTCTACATATCACATTCCTCTAAAGGCTTCTGTATCCTCCATCACCGTGCCTTCAATGCAAAACCCAGCATCTATAACTGGTATTCTTGTGACCTTCTAGTTCTGGTTTCAACTGAAAAAGTAACACCGTTGTTAAGAACTCGTATCAATTAACTTCGCCACAAATTAAGAATATGAGCCTTATATGAACTCAAACAAAGAGGTCATTTTCATTTTACAAGACCAGTACAAGATCAAGAAAAAATGGAAGCAAATCCAAAAACAAACAAAGAAGGTAATAAGAAACCAAACTAAAAACAAAAATATAAAGCCATTTCACCTTCATAGTTAAATGGAATGATGTTAACCTTTGCTGATGGTGAGTTTTGAATCAAAAAGTCCACAACTCCATTGGGTATAAATGTATTTGTGTTCATATAAAAGTTACCACCTTCATTCATGTACTTGGCTCTCAGTTCCAAGTATATAACAGAATTAAGGGGTTTCATTTTGACTTGCAGTGACTCCAAGTTACACAAGGAAGGGAATTTAACCTTGAATAAATCAGGAAAGAAGGAGAGAATCTGTGAAATGCAACGAAGAATGATGGTGAATTAGGATGCATAGTCATACATTTTTCACAAAATTTAGAAATAATTAATAAAAGGAAGTGCAAAACCTGAAGAGTATTAGAAGAAATTGTCAATGATTTGACATTAGCAAGCTCTAGCAGCCAGCTGAGGAGGATTCCAGAATAGTGTTGGACTGAGTGATTTATGTAGCGTCCATCGATGTAAATGTGTTTAACAGAACAAAGATGGGTGCAAAATGGTTTTTGGTACAGAATACCAGTATAAGAAACGTTACAAAGAGTCGGAGAAGATAACTTGCAGACGTAACTATGATTGGTATAAAATTCATGTCCAGAAATAGTTAAATTAACAAGCGTGGTACTTGATATACAAAGAATTTGTGCATCCGGAAGTAGTTTAAAATTATGAATGACCAAAGTATGCAACCGGTTAAAGGAAGAGAAGGGTTCAGCGCAACCATCATCATCACCAGCAGCACCAAAGTAAAAGGATCTTAAAGTCAAGGTGGTTAAAGTAGGACAATTGAGAGAATTCGGAAATAAAATTTTGCGAAAAGGGCCAACAGTAAGGTGAAGAGAAGTTAAAGTTTGAGATGAAAATAAGAAAGATGGAAATTGTTGAATATCTTTACAAGTTATAGTGATACCTAATAGCTGGACACGATGTGAAACAGCGTATTCTACAATACTTTCAAATACTTCGGATTCCACAAAACGGTCATTGTCGTGAAAATGAAGAGTGTGGAGTGGAGTTGAATCATCGCGCGAAGACATAATTTGAGACACAGATTTGGTGAAACTGTCGGAAGAGGTAAAGTCTTCGGAACATAATTTAAGGGTTGGAAGATGTTTTGTGAGATGGTTCCATCTTGTTGAGAGTACACAAGTTTGAAAAACTTGTTTGGTTTCCAAGAAGGAGAGAATGTGATGGATGATGGAATCTGGTAAATCACTGAGTATGTCTTCTTTGCTTTCACTACTCGATTTAGGGTCTGTTTGGTTCGAGAAT
>Ga0315913_1007549_pt1 | contig 13019 bp, 5 predicted proteins | sample MpolsnodulesMG_FD_207736 | JGI IMG/M metagenome (GOLD analysis project Ga0315913, IMG submission 207736) | Medicago polymorpha root nodule microbial communities from Los Angeles, California, United States - small nodules | ecosystem: Host-associated > Plants > Roots > Nodule | place: USA... | reverse complement strand
TTTTTGTTTTTTAAAATAGTCCCTCCAGGGACTATTTTCAGAAACAAAAAATTTTGCAGGGACCTGTTTAAAAAACAAAATATTTTGCAGGGACCAAAAACTACAAAATGGGTCCAGTCATCATGTGTCACATATACAGTCATCACAAAAATGGGGTCAGGGACTATTTTAAAAAACAAAAAATTTTGCAGGGACCAAAACCAAAAAAAAATTTTACAGAGACCAAAACTTAAACGAGCCATATTTGCAGGGACGAGTGCAATATTTAAGCAAAAAAAAAAAGTGTACGCAAAAAATAGGAATTTATTGTATAATAAGTAAAAAAAACTCCAAAATTGTATAGGAACAATCAATTTTAGCTCGAATGGTCTGCAGAGGAACTCTACCTTCTCTAATCCATCTGTAAAGTGCAATTTCTTTTTCGTCGACACGTCCCGCAATTTGTACTTGAACTCCTTTTTATACCTGCCAGTTTAGCTAATTCAATAGCTTTCTTAATTGCTTTCCCAAACGAAATTCTATTTTTAATTGTCTGGCTATTATTTCTGCAAGAAGGGTCTCTATAATCATTTGGAATTCTTGTAATTGCAATGTTAATTTTTCGGCTCACACAATTAAGTTTTTTTTGCACATTAGTTGTTAATTCTTCGATTCTCCGAGGCTTACCTCTATTAATAACTTTCAAAGTCCCATATAGATTATGACTTGAATAAAATCGATTCTTTTTTTTTATTCTTATCGTCTAATTCCCTTGACACTAGAGGATATTCTTATCGTTTTTTATATATAACTCTTGATACAATCTCGTATTATTTTATCTTCTTTTAGATTCTCGAAATAATTTCTTGGTTGTGCAAACCAGGTTATATTTTGCAGGTTAAGTTATGACCAAGTTTCATGTCATTGAGCTTTGTCGCTGAATTTCTAATCATATGGATTGTTTGGAGTGCACAAGAAAGTGGTTGAATGTTTCTATTTTTATGTCTACTATGAGTGGTTTGTTTGGTATCCTCTTTTTTTGTTTACTGCAAGATAAAAGTTATTATGCTTGCAGTGTTTGACTTGCGAATTCCGATGAAATAGACTAGTTTTGATTAATTTATATGCAGTAGAAATGTTGGTACCTCTATTTTTATGTGTAAAGAATTGTTTGGATTGAGAATCATATTGCAGTAATTTTGACCTATTTGATATGTTATTGGAAGGTTATATTATGGCCAATTTAGTGGTTGTCTGGAGCAGAAATTTGGAGCTTGACCTCTGTTTAGGTATGCTAGTTAGACTTTGCAGTGGTGTTTGGAAGTCTTCCAGGTATCATTGAACTGCTTTGGAGTTGTTTTGGGATGTTGACATGGTGTTCAAACTCTTTGATTATGGCTTCGACCAATTATCTGGAACTTTAGTAGTAAATGTCTTACAAGATCTATTTGACTAGCTCTAAATTATAATCTCATTTTGGCCGTAGCATTGGTGCTGTTTTAGTGCTAATTAGTTTTTTACCGGTGTTTTTGGTAAACAAGAAGGGTTGGTTTTGGTTATTACAAGCAGGATCAAACCATAAATACTAGGACATGTTGTGCAAAGTTTTTCCAGAAAAAGAGTGAGCGTTCATCAAATTCATAGGTTGCTTCATGAACAAGACGGGTTTGTGTGTCTTTCGACGAAAAAAGGGTAAAACGCAGTAAATGCAAATAAAAGACTAAAAGCTTAAAATGCAGAAATTTAAAGAAAAGATAAACTGCATTGCATTACATTATGTATAACTCTTTTCTCTCGCGCCAGTACTTCGAGTATTTTAGAATTTCTATAAGTGATTTGCGACCCATTTTCCATATGGAAAACTACTATTTATACATAGCAAAATAACTGAAAACAGGCTAACTCCACGATCAGCACTTCGTCAATTGGGAAACCGCTTGTTGATGTGATACCGCAAGCGTACAGTTCTTATCAAGTAGTAAAAATATCGTCCACAAGGAGTTATTGTAATCATCGATTTCTTTCTTAGTTGTGATTAGCTGAAATAATTAAAGTTTAGAAGTTTGGCAGATTTTTGGGTTAAATTCATATTATAAAAGAAAGTCTTAGGATTGTGGTCGATCTAAATGACAAACTAAACAAGTTCCTTATCTATTCCCTTATTCTATATTAAATTCATTTTCTTAGGACAAGATTATCATTGGTAATTCATGTTTCCTTTCAGAAGCCACGAATGTATCTCTATAACAATCAAACATATTTTCATAGTTGGTTGCTATTGAGATCCTTTAAGCTTTAATCTTATAGTCTCAAAGTTCACAAAACTATGTTTTGCTTACTTTGTCTAATCTCATTTGTTCTAATAACAATCTTCATCTTTCGATCCTTCGATTGTTATTTGAAATATTGCTTAAAGATGATGAGATTAGATAGAAAAGAATTTAAATAGAAAAAGGCTCTAGACTTGGTTTGAATAGGGTATAGTCATTAGACCTTCCAACAATCCCAAGCCTAGAGAGTCTACTCACTCATGTTCATTGTAGACAAAGGAAATAAAATAAAAGACAGAATGTAAAGACATAAAGATAAATTGTTGAATATTAATTGCATGAAATATAAAGAACAAGAAATAAAGAGCAAGAATATAAAAGTGCAGAACATATAACAAGAACTTAGAACAATAGTGACAAACTTTGATTGCAAAAGTATATTGAGTTCACAATGATCCAAGATGCCTTCTATGTCTGATGGAAGCCCTATTTATAGCATATAACCTTAGACAAGGCATTGAACTATCATTACATGGCAATAATGGGCAGAAACCAAAGGTTTGTAACTGCAAAATAAGCCTGAAACACGCGCACGGTCGTGCCTAAGAGGCACATGACCGTGCCTGATAATAAAACTGACAATTGTTGGGCACTGGAGGGACGCACGGTCGTGCGTGTCATTCGCCTTTGGCACACATGGTCTGGCCTTTAGAGGCGCACGACCAGTTCAAAAGTAGGCACGGCCGTACCTGATGATTTTAGCCTAGGAACTTGATTTTTCTTCTTTTTCTTGGTCCTTTATCATGCTTTAGCTCCATAGTCATTGTTCTTCATTTATTTTGAAACACACAAATTCTAAGTGAAATTATCAACTAAACACCACATAAACTATGCCAAATTATGGCTTATCACTTGTCTCCCACGTTTCCATTGAGGAAACCGCTACTATTTGGATTCAAATTCTTCCCGCCTCGTCAGTAAATGCTTGGTTTTGACGAACTTGCGTTCCTGGCTTACAACTTGTCGAACTCCGAAGCTTTTAGACTCCTTCACATGCCAAGTCCAAATCTCGTCGAAATCCCCAAGTTGAAATTACAGGCTAACAGTAGTCCAATGAGACATGTATAGTCTAAATGATTCATGCATGTCCTAATCTTTATAGATGGTAAATTTTTCATTAAATTGGCATCATCAGATTATTTCTTTTAACAGGGGCCACATTACATTGGCATAATGCTTTCCATCGTGACTCTTGCAAAACCTTATATTTAGGACTACCAAACAGATAACAGATTAAAACTTTGCCACACTCGAGCTTATTTCAAGATACTGAAATTACTAAACCAGACTATTCATACTTCTTCTGTAAGTGCTTAACTAGTGCCTTATCATTGATTCATTCATTGCAAATGCAAGGCTTATTGTAACTGCTATAGGGAAACAAAACCCCAGGAACAGCCACAACTATTATAATAACAACAGTAACAAAAACCTACCAGTAAGAACTAAGGATAGTTTCGCTTCAAGTTGTGTCTCATTATCGCTTTTGTTGATGAACATTCACACCCTCACTCTCGCATGATAAACTCGATTCATCAATCAATAAACTTAAACCTGGATATAAATAATCCATCAGCAGGAACTATGTCTCTGATTACTATCAACTGCTAAATCTCCAACCACAAGTTCGTGAATTGAAACCTTTTGTCTTCTACTATCTCTTGTAACGTTAATGCTTACATTTTTTTCTCTCTATATCCAAATCCTTAAATTGCAAAGAACTGTTTATATTTAATAACTTATTGAAGAGACAGAGACCACTGGAATAATACATAGTATGATCTCTGTACAAAATCTCACTCAACCCGGCTAATGAAATTCCATATCTCTAAATATAGTACATATGTTATTTTCTATTACCTTCGTAAACTATACTGAATTCTGATTTTCTAGTTTTGTAAACTAATCATGACCAGCTGGAACAGAAGTGATATGGATTAAGAACTTATCTTTTCATACCATATTTCTGCGCACTACCTATTGTGCTGGTTTACATGCATTTTAAGGGTTTTAGACAAAAGTGAAGAACAAAAAACTAAACAGCTATTCCAACAGTGTCTCAAATGAATGACTCCAAACACACCAAAATATAAGAAAATCAGATGTATAACGGAGCATAAACCTGTTTTTCCTTTTTAAAAAAATGGACATTAAACTAAATCAGTGTTCTATGAATCAGACAATCGGAAAAAAAAGGTCAGAAACTAAAGAAAAATTCAACAAAGGCTTGAAACCATTGCTTTTCCCCTTCTTTCTTGTGATATATAAGAAAATTCGTCAGTTAATCCTTAGAGACTGGTCTTAATTAATCCTAATACTTGTCTAGTTTTGACAATCATTGCGTTTTTTTTTCAACTTCTTACCCTCAAATTACTTTTACTCTATGTACATATGAATCTTATAACCTTGATTATCAAACACAACTCCATGTGGGAAATATATAGCAATGCATCAACAAGCATAGACAAAGATAAACACACAACTTGCAACTTTTACCACAAGAAATCTATCTTGATGCATCGGTCTAGAAACTTTAGTTATGATTTGCAGTCCAATGAGACAGAATCTTTCTGTATGGTAAATTTTCATTAAATTGGCATCACCAGAATATTTCTTTTAACAAGGTCCACATCTAATCATCCTTACACAAAATTAAAGCTTTATTTTTCCTGCTATGCCAAGTTCATGCTTGTATGTAACATTTTGGAAAATCAAGCTGTGACATGCTAAAAAAATGTATATAACTGATTTGGGAAAACACTGATACTTAATACGAAATCATAAATAAAGTTAACATACAATGATAGTGTTATGCATAAACAAGCATAGACAAAGATAAACATACAACTTGCAACTTCTTTTACCACAAGAAAGCTATCTACAAACACAAGGTTTTCAATACTGAAAGATATAACACTTGATAAAGAATAGATGATTTATGTCACATTGAGTTTTTTCTACTTCTAATCAATAACAAACACCAAAACCAGAATGTGTGATTATTGTTCAATAAAGGAAAAATGCAATGGGCAAGATAAAATTACAAATAAATGTTTTAGCATTTTCAGAAAACTAGCAAAGATAGCATCCATGATCCAATATAGGTTTCCACTTCCTGTTACTAGGATGAAAATGGGAGGGAGTCGTAATCTTTCTCAATGACGGCCTTCAAAATACCATCACCGTCCACAAATCAACATCAGCAGCCACTTTACGACAATGCCGCAAATTTATCTCTTTCAGTCGTGTGCAGTGTTTTATAACTTGCCCTACTCCTTTCTCTGTGATATGATAACACTGTTCCAAATCCAGCAGCAGCAGCCCAGAACAACTCTTTGAGATCACATAGAGTGTTTCATCATTAATTTTTGTCATCGACAAGTTCAACACCTCTAATTTAGGAACTTGGAAGTTCATCCCAAGTAGGTTTACACTTGGACAAGATGCCAAGTTCAAATGCATAATTTTAAGACATCTCCTTAAAACTTCAACAATACCTTCAGATATGCACGAGCAAGAGCTGATGTCAAGTAGCTGTAAATTTGGAAAGATGGAAGCAAACACTTTGATGGTTTCATCATTCAAAAATGGATTGGAAGACAAATGGAAAGACTTCATTGAAGGCCTTACAACATAATCCATCAAAGACCTATACCTCTCTTCCTTTGCACCCAGTTTTCCAATACATGTGTATTCCATACTAATGACCTCCTCGGATAAATTAATAGATAAAGATTTCAAATTTTGTCTCTCACGGATAGCAGAGCAATGCCAATATGAGTTAAGGTTGTGGTGAGGTTAGTCAACCTTTGGAGGAGACGAGGAAGGAAAGGGATGGTTTGATTAGAGACTGTTAGAGAGAGTTGACAAGAGTCAGTTACAGAGAGAAACTGTTTGGAGAGCACCGAAAGAGGTTGTAAAGAACGGTGGTCGCCGCCATGGCCGAGGAATATTTTGAAAATACATTCCCAACACTCATCTGGTAAATACACAACAAGAATGTGAAACTCAGCGGTAATGCTAATAACCTAAAATATATGCGTGTATATTTAGAGGGAAAAGAAAACACAAGAAGAATGTTCTATGAACTAACTTCTAAAATATATTTTTGATGAAGATCCGATTTGTAGATTCTTATAAAATTATAAACTAAAACTGATTCCTATAAAGCAAAGCATATCTATTACAAAGTAATTTCAACCTTGCCACAAGCAAAGATAAATAAAACATGGGAAAAACTAACTTGTGTCTTTAAGGCATAAGTTAATGAATCAAATATAGTAATTTTTTATTCAAATGTGTTTATCGAATTTAATTTTTTTATTTTTAATAAATTGAATGCACAAAACTTTAAAAAATATTTCTACTTTTGAGTTCCTTAATATGTGCCTTAAGGCACAAGTTAACATAACTCATAAAAATTTATTTATGTAGATTTGATTTGAAAGATTGATTTAAGGATTACATTTTCTGTCCAAAAAAAAAGGTACATATGATTTGATTTAAAATTTAAATTAGTTGGATGCAAGTTATAAGAGCGCAAAAAATATTACGAGAATTGAAAAGTAGTGAATAGGATTTTTCGTCTTTCAATTTGTACGTACCTCAATTTCGTTCTCAAATTATTAAGAATAGCTAAAATGTCCCCGAATTATACAAATGTCGTTCAATTTTATTCCTCTGTCAAATCTCATTGTTAACAGTGATGATGTGTGATGTTATGCGCTGATGTGTAACGTTAAGCACTGACATGGATTGCCAACTCAAATGCCACATATTCAGGGGCGAAATTGATCAAAAAACTGATTATTATTTTTTTACGTTTTTTTAAATGAAGGTCATTACAAATTGTTACATTGTCGAATCGATCACTGAATTATTCATTAAAAATCACGATTATCCCAGAATTATGTCAGCCCATATCAAATCGATTCCTGGATTATTTGTCTTAATTATCAAACTTATCTCTGATGCTGTCAAATAAATGATAAAAACTAAAAAATATGTTTAACTGTTGTTTATTATCTTTTGCATGTTTGATATGAAGTTTTATTGGGTGTTAATTGTATGTTAACAAACAATTAACAAAGGATCATGTTAACATGTTTCATAATGGCACATGTTAAGAATTTTTTGGATCAAGAATGTTGTAGTAATTTTGGCCTATTTGATATGGTCTGCAGCACAAATTTGAGCATGACCTCTGTCTGGGTACGCTAGTTAGATTTTGAATTGGTGTTTGGAAGTCTTTCAGCTAGCCAAAAAGAGACATGTTCTCATACCCTACTAGTACTAGTAGCATAAAAACCATCATATATATTTGTGCTTCCAGTTCCCTCTGTTTTGAAGCAGAAGATTTAGAGATGAATTCTTTGATTAAACATGTTGTGAAAATTGGAGAATCTGTACTTCAAACAATTAGGTGTTGATTTATTTTTGCCAAATAGATTACCAGCACTTAAAAATGGACATGACAATCAAGCATTAAGAGACCTTACATTTAGAAATGTTTTAATTGCAAAAATAATGGGAAAATGTTGACTAGTTTGTGCAAAAATTCCGAACAGTGCCGGCCCGCATCAGAGTCTCTCGTGCGAGCCGCCTTCCGACCCACAGGAGTATACAATGACAACTTCCGGGAACTCATGCCCGACAGTGGGAATGCCTCTTGAACGTCCGATGGCGCACAGATCGCTTCCTATATTAGACTTCCATTGCAAGTCAGAATGAGTCACCTTTCTCGATTCCTGCTTTCATTATTCTAAATTTAATTCAAAAAATTTCAAGCAGATGTAGCATAAGGAATACTTTATAGTATCCATTTCTGACTATACCTATACTATATATTCCCATTACTAATACGCTGTAACATTCTATACACAGTCATAGACAAAGATAAACACACAGCTTGCAACTTCTTTTACCACAAGAAAGCTTTCTGCAAAACAAGGTTCTTACTACTTGAAGATAGAATACCTAATAATTAACCTCAAAACCTGAATGAGTGATTATTGATTAAAAAAAGAAGGAAAAAAGCAATAGATGGGATTTTTACTCAAACAGATGTCATGATTTAATATTTGTCATACAAATGAAAAATAATATTAGAGAAATATAAATATTGCAATCTTGTAATAATAAAGAGAAAATTACATATAATTGCTTTAGTACTTTCAAAATACTAACAAAGAAAGCACCCATGGTTCAATAAGGGTTTCCACTTGCTATCACTAGGATAAAAACCAGGGGGAGTCTTGATCTTTCTCAACGATGGCCTTGACAATACCATCACATTCCATAAATCAACATCAACGGCCACGTTGACACAATGCCGCAAACTTATCTCTTTCAGGTGTGTGCATTTTTCTACTACTTGCTTCACTCCTTTCTCTGTGATATTATAACATCTTTCTAAATCCAATTGCAGTAGTCCAGAGCAACTCAACTCTTTGAGATCATATACAGTTTTTTATCATTAACTTTTGTCTTCGACAAGTTCAACACCTCCAATTTAGGAACTTCGAAGCTCATCCCATGTAGGTTCACTCTTGGACACAAAGTTAAGTTCAAATGTGTAATTTTACAAAATCTTAAAACTTCAACGATACCTTTAGATATGCAACGACAATCACCAAGATCAAGTAGCTGCAAATTTGGGCAGATTGACGCAAACAATTTGATGGTTTCATCATTCAACAATGAATTGTTAGCCAAATGGAGACGCTTCATTTTCATCTGAGGATTTACAACAAAATCCAATAAAGGACGATAGTTCTCTAAACCTAAACCCATTTCTCCAATATTTGTGTTTTCCATATAGATCTCATTGAGCAAAGGACACCTCCCAACAAGTGACAATAAGCTTAATTCACTGAGATTCCTACCATGACTAACGTTTATCGACACCAACTTACCAAGAAACAAAGAAAAGTCGTTTACAGCATAATTATTCAAACACTCACCCTTTTGAATATCCAAATGCTCTATACATCGGCACTTGGATAACAAGGATAAGATTCCATTTTCACTATAGCCGGTGCAATGTCCGAGCACAAGCTTCTTCAAAGGCAGACCTTTAATCGCAATAGAGTACAGCAGCCCATCCGAGATATTCAAAAACGACAAATCTAGACAAGTCAAACTCTTCAAACTCACCAACGAATTAATGAAATGTGAAGTAAGGTATGTTTCAGCCTATTCCATTGTGGGAGTCGTAGAAAGGGATAAAGACCTCAATGTTGGTCTCTCGCAAATAGCAAAAGCAATGTCTGTGTAGGTTATGGAATAAGTCTTAGATATGATGACCTCTTCGAGAAGTTTACAGTTCTAGAACAAGTGAAAAAGCAATAGGTTATTTATGTGGCGATGAAAAGAGAGATTAATCTTGCGAAGATTTAAAAGTGTTGATGAAAGAGCCTCGACTCCATTAAGGTAGTTACTAGCATCTTTGATATATGTGGGGTTACTGAGATCAAGTTCTTCGAGCAAAGGGAAACAATCAGCAATGAGGAAGAAGTCATTGGTATGGAGATGAGCAATGTTGGAACATGTGAGAGAGGTCAAAGTTGTAATCTTTTGAGAGAAAGCTTGCAACCCTTTGGTGGGAATGATGGGTTGGTTGGAGAGATTAAGCGATGTAAGTTTCAATGGGAAACGAGAGATTTGGCAGAGAAGTGCGTCCATATCACCAGAAAAGTGTGTGAGGTCAATGGAGGTGAGGTTGGGGAACCTGTGTAGTAGGCTAGAGAGGAAACAGATTTTCGATTCAAAAAATATAGAAACAGATTTTGTAACAAAAAAAATAGAAAACAGATTTAAGTTATATTTATGATGATGATCAAATTTTAGATTCTAAACTAAAACAGATTCCTATAAATTTGCCTATCACAATGACATGAGATGGCAATTTAAATCATATTAATGAATATATCAAGGAATAAATCAAATCAAATAAAAAAGGTTTGACTATATTTGTAATTCAAATTTGGATTAGGATTAGTTTTGACTTATATTGAGATTGATTTTAGGATTTTATTTTATTTTATTTAAAAATTAAATTAGAATCGGATAAAATTTGATCTGTTCCAAATTTAAATTCTTTTATTTGGTTACATTCAATTATTTTATTGGTCAAAAAGGGTAAAAATGGAAATGAGAATTTAAATTAAGAAAAAAATTTGGAATAAAAAGGTTACATCAAATCTTGATATTCTATATTTTTTAGGAATAAAAGGGGCAAAAAGCCCGAGAGAAAACGGAATGGAATTTAAATAAATAAAAAAATCGGTATATAGCGTGAGAACCGACTAATCTGAGTGTTCAATCTTATCTTTCACTTACGCGTGGCTCATCAGCATAGCTCTGTGTACGATGAAGGAGCTAGAAAAAAAGAGTTTGGATTAGCCACCAAAATCAAATGTAATTTGTTTTTAGGGAATCCTTATTTATTAATTTTGTTAGGTCTGCAGCATTTTAACATATTATTTTTCCTCTCATTTTAACCTAATAAATTGCATCTAAAAAAATGCATTGAACCAATTTCCTTCATATCCTCTTGCCTTCTGTTTTTTTGACAATATTTTCTACACTTATTTAATACGTTTACAAACAGAATACCCTAATTTCCACGCAAACTCGACTACCTTAATTTCCATATAAACTTGGCTATATATACCAAGCCCTAAACCGTGTTTCTCTCAATCGCCTTCAGATGTCAGGATTCCCTTTAAGTTTCAACGAAGACAATTTCCTTTTACTGTATCATCTGCAATGACAATTAACAAAAGTCAAGGGCAGTCGCTTAAACATGTTGGTGTATATCTACCAACACCTGTATTTTCTCACAGACAATTTTATGTTGTTGTTTCAAGAGTTACATCTAGAGAAGGATTAAAGATATTGATCACTGATGAAGATGGTGAAGATATCAATGTAACGTCTAACGTCGTATATGAGAAAGTATTTCGCACTGTATGATGAAACTACATGTCAATGTATTAAAAATTTCATATTTCTTTTACCGAATTATTGATAGGATTGCCGAATTTTCTTTTATAATATTTTCAGATTTCATACATTTTATGAAGTGTTTTATTTTGTCTACTATGGATTATCACGTGTTATTTTTTTCACCGATATCAGTTATATATTGCATTTTATTATTTGTATGTCAATCCCTTTACAATAAACCTGTGCGAAGCACGGGTCAAAAATCTAGTAAGCATTAAACACAAAGTTGAAGTGAAAGAGTTTTACAAAAAAGCTAGGGAGGGGTATTTAAAAAAAATTATTTGCATACTTTACAACTTTTTTTGAGGGAGCATACTTTACAACTTTTTTTTTAAGGAACTTCTTCATTATTATTATTACTATAGCAAAAAGACAGGCACTCACGTGCCTGTCTTTCCGCTCTTTTTATTTCGCTAATGATTGAAAATTATGAACGATGTTTTTGTATGAAATTTTAATTTTGGTTAAAAGTAAAAATATAAATTTTTTTGCTTTCAAATTATAACAAATCAATCTAACCATGATTATCTATTTCAATGAAACGAACAATATAACAAAAGCATATAATTTAAATTCTTATTTTTTAATGACACCAACAACAATCTTTATTATAGAAAAAATTGTTGTTTAAGGGTATAATTAGGATAATGAAAGGAAGTATAGATACACTCAGCTAGTTTGTTACACTTTGTAAATTATAAACAAAAAAAACTGAACATTTATGTTTGTTACACTTTTATTTTCATATTTAAATTTGTTCTTATCTATTTGTTAAATGTGTTATTTGAATTAAAAACTGAGGGCATTTTTGGAAAGAGAAAAACGTGGCACAAAAGTTGTAATACCCACACTAAACGTATCTAGAAAGTTTAGCATGTGCATTATCTTTAGTACTGGATACATTAAAATTTACAACATAAATTCTTCGAATGAATATTTTATACAACAATACGCGTTCGTACAATCATCAATACAATACAACTCGTCCAAAACATATGAAATACATCCTTAAAGTCTATATCATCCTGCAGCGAGTACGAACGAGCACTTGCTGATATATTCATCCGGCTACAAGCTTGCTAAAACAACCTGCTGATCTGCAACAAATAAGGATTGGGATGAGTTCTACCTAATCCTAGGCTATAGGTAACCGCGGGGAAAACCTAGGGTTACCACGTGTCTACAATACAACCTGACGGTTGATTATACTAGACGGTTGTGCGTATTAGAATCCGTCGTAGGGTTCTTTTTAACTTGTCATATAGGTCTTGTCATATACCTATACGTGTCATGGCGGTCGAGGGAACGTAGGACCGCTAACTCAAGATACGCTAGACGCATCAAGTACTAACGTGCTTATTCATGACACGATCCTAAATCGAACGATCGGGGAAACCTAAGATCGTCGTCGGTATAACTTCATAGCTTGCTTTACTTGCATAAACCTGTACATGTCTAACAGCATATCCTAATCTTGATCATATCGTAATCATACATAGTCATGTTCATTCATTATGTTAGAGGTTAGCGTTGAACAAACATTATTATCTGAGTTCATTTTACGGAGTGTATCGGGTGGAGTAACCCCGAGTACAATCCCATACATGACCGATGAAAACCTATCTGAGGTACATCGGACTCCCTCAGTGACGTGCGGGCCCCCCTTGCGGAGCTTATCCCGTTCCCCTGGCGAGAACCTCT
>Ga0315913_1007547_pt1 | contig 13022 bp, 6 predicted proteins | sample MpolsnodulesMG_FD_207736 | JGI IMG/M metagenome (GOLD analysis project Ga0315913, IMG submission 207736) | Medicago polymorpha root nodule microbial communities from Los Angeles, California, United States - small nodules | ecosystem: Host-associated > Plants > Roots > Nodule | place: USA... | reverse complement strand
GATGGAGGAAAGCATGAAATAAAGTGTTGAAATAAACAGAGATAATAATTAATCATTGAATGGGAGAATAAAGCGGTGAACTAACTACATAGCAGAAGCATTTAATATAAAGCGGTGAACTAACTACATAGCAGAAGCATTTAATATAAAGCGGTGAACTAACTAAATAGCATAAGCATTTATAAATGGCCGAAAATGTTAAAATAAAGTGAAGAAGCATGAAATAAAGTGTTGAAATAAACAGAAGAAATAAAGCGGTGAACTAACTTGTGGGATGTTGCTTTCGATTTAGGAGTTAGATGGAGGAAAGCATGAAACAAAGTGTTGAAATAAACAGAAGAAATAAACAGAAGAAACGAAGTGGTGAAAAGGAAAATAAGGAAAATAGGGAAGATTTGTTTTGTTCAAAAAAATAGGAGATTAGATGTGATGTGTTGAGAACATTTCAAAAAAAAAAAGGAGATTAGGTGTGATATAGTTGATAAGGAAAAAATAGGGTTAATAATTAAACAGGGGTATTAAAGTAAAATCAACCATCAAGTTAGGTTAAAATTAGGGCAAACATTTGCTTCCAGGTTAACTTTAACAAATAAGAGATAATTTTGACCATTGATTAAATTTAATGATATTTTTTTGGTACTTCACCGCTGAGGGACTTAATTGAGCCCTCACCTTAGAATCCACCCTTAATATTAATTGTTAAGTAGATAGATACAAAAATGAGACAATTTTCGTGCAAAGAACCCATTACTCCTCTTAAACATATGCACTGAAGATATTGTAGCCTGTAGGTATCATGAGCGGTGGCGGTTTCTTCGACCGTCTCCCTTATTCTTCTGCAACCTTCAAAACCTTATAATATTTCTGGCGTCAATTAATACTCTCTTTAATATTCGGCACACGTGCATGCTATACAATCCTACACCAAAATCTGGATTTTGCAACAAGGTGTTTGGATATGATTGTCTATTGATAGCAGGATTGATCAGAACAAAGCAATGTTTAAATTGCTGCTACATACCCAAAATAATGTCAATTAAGTCGTGACCAAAAAATTTATTTAGTTTTTAGTTGTCACCAAGGATACGGGACAAAAATAATACCAGTTGAAATGTTATATGAAAATAAATAATTGTCACACCATTAAATTAATTTGTTGTTCAAATTAATGGAGATAAAAATTGTGCAATTTAAATTGAAGTGACCAAAATTGTGGTTTTATCGAAATAGGAGAACAAAACTACATTAAGCTTAAAAATGTATATTTTAGTAAGATTCAAACATTTATTTATTAAATTGGGTATCATTAGCGCGCAAGCAAATCTCTCAAGTCAGGTAAAACTGTGATGGATGATAAATGGGTCTTGCAGTAATTCTACCGAATAAATATCTTTAGTAATTCTACATTCTTCTCCCCCTTCTATATATGCCTCCAAAATTCTCACCAAAATCCAACATCTCATCGAAGAGCTTCCCTATAATCACCAATATCTCTTTCTAAGTATGGCTTTCCAAAGATCTTACATAATGACTTTGAATCCTTTAATTTTCTTGTGTAGTTTGCTTTTGGTGATGAGCAACCTTGTTACCATAAGTGGTGCTAGACAACTCAATAATATTCCAATTAAGGAGAAAGAAGTTATTGGTGGAGCAAAGGTAGAAGATCAAGTTGATCCAAGCAAGAATTATAACATGGAAAAGACACAAGTAGATAAGAATCAACTACCACCCTTTCCATTCCCCACTCCTCCATTACCGATCCCTACTTTTCCTTTGCCTCCATTACCACCTACACTCCCTGTCCCCGGTGTTCCACGCCTTCCTATACCTTCTCCTCCATTATTACCTCCTGTAGTGCCTGGTGTCCCCGGTGTTCCACGCCTTCCTATACCTTCTCCACCTATGAAGTGATATTTATAATTCACTAAGAGATGGAAAAAAGAAAATTGTCATCAAACTTGAAGTCTCTAATACTTAGTAACAAAGTTATATACCAATCTTGCATGTTCTTGTGTCTAAACTTCTGCTGCTATTTCAACTTTATTTTATGGTCATTTTCATATGTTAATTAGGGTTTTGTTATATTAATTCGATGTTAGGCATGGTGTAATAATAGTGGAAAAAACAGATGTAATGTTAATAGCTGTGATGCTAAATAATTGTGCCTCAAAAAGTAATAGTGATAATAGGGATGACAGCTGTATGGTTTTGATTTTAGTGTGTCACTTCTTTTCAGGTCATTTTTAAATGTCGTTTTAGTACGGGTATAACATTCTTATTTAACGGCCGTTTTGATAGTTTAAGGGTACAATTTGTCAATTATATATTTTCTCAATTATTGTTATTGATCTGTCCGATGACGATCGGAAAATCCTAGTAGTTGTTTACGGTGCGACAGAGATTGAGTCTTCACGGTGGAGAAGAAAGGTGTTGGCAGACACGTTACCACTCCAACGCTCAAGTCTGTATCTGAAAGAGGTGGTTATATGTGAAAAGTTGTAAAAAGTGAAATGTACGTTGAGGGTAACGATGAGTCACCCTTATATAAGTGTAGAGGCGCTTATACAACTTTTTACTTGAAGCAAATTAAGTAATACCAAAAATTAAAAAAGAAATAGAACAATGAAACAAATAAAACAACCATAGACGTTGAATCTCAAACTTGGTGAAGATAGAGTAACACATGGTGCTTTCCAGGGCGCTTATACGACTTTTCACTTGAGATGATAGTCATAACAACGAGATACATAGGAGGTGGTGGACGATCCGTCAGAGGAACGCTTGAATGAGGAGTGGAATAATTGATCAACGTCGAAGCACAATGAGTGAAAGCACAAACTGGTGGTCACAACGCAGTTCATGGGGAAGTGAACTACGTTGTAAACCGGTTATGGGTGAAGTCGATTAAAGCGAGAAGTAATTTGGGGTTGAATGCAATTTGCGGATAAAAAGGGATTTAAGGCTGTAAATGATTTGGGGTTTAACACTGATTTGGGATGGGAATCGAAGGTAGAAATGTGACATAATGGTTGTGATTGAGAGGCACGAAAAACCATTAAGTAGCACAGTTCACCTGATAAAAAAGTCATTATACATCGTTCTTCCCAAACCCTAGAATAGGGTGGGAGTGGTGGTGCAAGGAATTTGGGTTGTTATTATCCAAGATGAGAAATTAATTAGATAGGTAATTAACATTCTTATTTATTTTATTTTATTTTTTAAAGGAACATTCTTAATTTTTTTTTGTACAAATTGATTGAATTTATCGATGGTCTTCAACTTTAGAGCTTAATTTTCTAATTTATAAATTTAGAAATTAAATTATTCGGTGTATGTTTGGTCTATAGTGACAAGAATTGATTTTTAGTGAATTGATTATATAAAATTGATTCTAGATACGAGGCATATGAGACATTTTCACAATAAATCGAAACAACTTTTATCTTTACTGGAAAAGGTTAAATTCCAAGCATTTTGGTGGTTTAAATCTTATTATGTTGTTTTTTATTTTGAGTATTCAATTTGGAGATTAAATCGTCTATTATGTTTTCAGGTTATAACGTAATTTTGTTTATCTCAGCTACTTTGTGGATTGTCTCATTGAAATTTTTGGATATAGGATACTTTAGCTTCTTTTGGTACACCTTGAGGTAGAGGAGCTTATGTTGGTTTTTTAATATAATTTGTTTAGCTTCTTCAAAAAAATAATTAATTCTAGATAAAAATTAGTTAAATGTAAAGTAATTTATGTTTGGACATGTTTATGTAAAAGTGGATTTAACAATAAATATAAAGCAAAAATCAATTGTGTAAGTCAATATCTCAAATTCTACCTTTAGTTAGAATTAATTCTACAAGAAAACTCAATTCTCCCGTAAATCATCAAAATATGATAAAAATCAATTTAATCCCTTTTAACCCATCAAAATTGAAATCAAACATATACTTCATCGTTACCATTTAAAAGACTAAAAGTGTGTTCTATAATATAAAAAGATGATTACTCTACTCACTTAAGAAATGTTGTTATTAAATTAGAGTCAATTCACATTTTCCCCCTTGGCCAAAAACACAAAATTCATAGTAGTTTCCTAGTTTTTGTGATGACTAGAACATGAAGTTATTTGTTTGCAATTTTGTTAATTGACAATAATGAAATTGTTACGTTGGACATCTTTATTTGAATTGAAATTTAAGGTACCTATCGCCTACATTTATGTATGTTTGTGAGTTTCAATGGAATTAACTTCTTTTTTTAAGAAAGCAAATCAATTCATTTCATTAGCCAAAAGATACCAAATACATTACGGTGCATCATCATAAGTAGTGGGGCTATGATCATATGGGGCTACCCTCGCTAATTCGTGAGCGACCCTGTTAGCTTGGCTCCTATTAAACCCGACATGAGAGTTTTGAAAACTATCCTGAAATATCTGTCTACTGGAAGTAATAATACATCCAAGTTCACTATCATCATCTACCACCGTATGAAAGGAATCCCCGACATGTTGTGAGTCTAAAACAAAGTCAACATTATCAAAGTGGAGGTCTGATACCCGTTGCAGCGTTGTTTGTAACCCAATTGCTTCTCCTATCGTAACATCACATAAAGGAGAAAACCACTTAGTTGCGCAGACACAAAGTCACCAGCATCATCTCTAACACACACTCTAATACCAACTCGGTCAAGTGAGGAGGAGAAGGAGGCATCAATATTGTATTTGTACCTACCCCTCGCTGGTCTTTCCCATCGAATCATATCATGTTTGATTGGCTCTTGATGAGATACGGTTGAAGTTGTGCCATCTGCATTTCTAATGGTTTGCGCGGCTTTCCAGTCTTCTAGGAGAGTCGTTGCTCTTAGGGGTGTTTAAATCCAAACCGATCTAAAATAAAACCGCAAACCGATCCAAAAAACCAAAAACCGCAAAAAACCGAATATTTTTGGATGCATTTGGATATTGTTGTGTAAAAACCGCTATCAACGGATCAGATTTCGGATCACTTTTTCAAAACAGAACCAAACCGAAACCAAACCGCAAAAGTAAATTTTATAACTTATTTATTCTTTTATTAGTATTATATATTAGATTAATATATTTATTTTTGTTTTTTATTTTATATAGTGCATTAATTTATCTATATTATCACTAATTCATATGTTTCAAATATAATCAGTCATTTTTATTTTATAATGTTAAGTTTTTAATATATTTGTGTTATATTTTGCATCGAATCTATTAATTAAAAAAAAATACATGTTGGATTTTGGATGTCCAAAAACCGATCCAAATTAAACCGCGTATATTTGAATCGGATCGGATTGGATTTTTTTTTGAATAATCATCCAGACCGAACAGAACCGCATGTAATTTTTATTTTGGATCGGATGACTTTTTACCTCAAAATCGATCCAAACCAGACCGCGAACACCCTTAGTTGCTCTAATCAGAACTTGATCATTTATCTCATCTTTGTGTTGTTCAATGGTATTAACTGCTAACCACTTTATCTATTGACAAAAAAAAAGTGTCTCATAGATTATCATTGTAAACTCTTTTGACTTTCTGTTCTGCCACTCCTTGTGCTAGCCTGAGAGTGTGTTCTTTAATCTAGATTTCATTTTTGACTTCTTAAAAAAATAAAACAGAGAAAACATGAAGTTATTTGCAATATAAAATTAACTTTTTTATTTTTTTTATAATCAATATATATATCAAATGACAGCAAGATGTTAAATTAAATTTGACACCAAATCCTAACCATTAATCCAACTTTAATCCGACGTCTCTCATCAATTCATTAAATGCTCACATGTTTGATGATCCATATTTTAATTTTAGAAATAATTTATTCTTTCTTCTCTTGATTAGTTACATACCATTTTTCGTTATATTTTGCACCAATAGGAAGATGATGCCATTTGATTTCTCTCTACTATTTTTTTTAGGGATTCTATTTACTAATTTTTGTTGGATTATCTTTTGAAACCTGTTTGCATTGGCTACTCTTTCATCTGTAAGACGATATTATTCTTGAGTTAATTTTATTTTTTTTACGAGATTATTCTTGAGTTCATGATGCTAATATTCTTGTATCGGGTGCAATCGTTTATTCATTATCCCTGGTGCTCTTTATAAATCAATTTTCTTTGGGCTCTTCTCTTCTAAAAAAAATAAAAATAAAAAAGGTTAATAGAAATAAAAAAATAAGGATGAATCCCTTAAAAAAACCGATGACAATGAATAGTGAAAAGAAACCCTAACAATATCATGAAAGAATTTTTGGGAAATAATTAATCAAGAAAGAAAGAATAATTTTTTTCTAAAATTAAAATATGGATCATCTGATCAAGCATGTGAGCATTTAATGAATTGATGAGAGACATCGGATTAAAGTTGGATTGATGGTTAAAATTTGATGTCAAATTTAATCGGACACCTTGATGTCATTCGATCCTTGCTAAATAATTTGATTTAACTTAATGATCGGTCTAATCCTGGATCTAGGCTTATAAGTTAACTTTGAAAAATATTAAAAATAAAAATAAAAAACTGTGTGGGACACATGGTGAGTAGTTATTAGAGTATGTCTGAAGCATGAGTTGTGAGATAGTAGAACACAACACAACACAACACTTGAATCCGAAAGGACTCCAAAAAGACAAGACACAATCAGCACAACACAACTATGTCCTCCTCCGATCCCAACAAGCTGTTAGCCAAAGCCGATAAACTGTATGTTTATATTCTCTCTCTCTCTCTCTCTCTCTCTCTCTCTCTCTCTCTCTCATTGTTTTTCAACCTCAGATTCCACCTGCGAATTATAGTAGTCACAATCTTGATTATTGATTTTTAGTTTTTTAACAACTATTTATTTCGTTGATTTTGTTGGTTTTATTATTTATTCTAAATAGGATTATTGAACTATGGTTAACATGTCCTTTGAATTTGATTGATTTTTCAGAACAAAACTCAGTCTCACTAGGTGGAGTGCTGATTGGAAAACTGCTACTGTTCTTTATGAACAGGCTGGTAAACAACATCATTCTACTATTTCTAAATTACTTAATTATTTGTCGTAAGCAAGTGTTGTCGATTGCAGATTGCGTGCAATACTGGTTTCTTAAAATTCCGCTCCGATGTAGCTTCTATTTTACAACATTTTGTACTAAATAGTTTATTGCAGAACAATAACAATTTTATTCGGTTTCTGTTAAAGTTATAGCGGCTATCTGACATGACAACACGGGTTGGCAAGTATGTCTAAATTACATACATCTAATGAACTCTTCTTATTCTGGTGTAGCGAACGGGTTTAGAGTTGCCAGAAACCATGAGAAAGCCAAAATAGCGTATGAGAAAGCTTCACAAGGACAACAAATGCTTTCTTCGTATCCTTATATTCTTTGATTTTGATTATGTAGCCTCTTTCAGTTTCTTCCGTAATCAAGGGTTAAAGTTATCAATATCATGGTTTTCTATGTTGTTATCGGATTCACTTTGTTAAACTGTCGCTCCTTGACAAGTTAATTAGACCTTGGGATGCAGCTAAGCACATGGAATCTGCTGCTGCTCTGGCTAAGGAACTGAGCAACTGGAGAGAAGTTGCAGACTTCTATCAAAAAGCATCTGAGTTGTACATGGAGTGTGGGAGACCACAACCTGCATCGGATGCTCTTGCAAAGGGTGCTCGGTAATTGAATTGTTTAACCTCTTGTTTTGAGCCTGAATTATATGTTGTATTTTTATTAATATTATAATTATTGTGATATGTTGAAGTAGAGTAATCAAATAAACATTAGCATATATCAAAATACATAGTGTGACTGTGAATGCCATGATAGGATAGCATATGACAACTCAATGATAACCAATTTAGATATATTCTTTGCAAAAATCACACAGGCTAGGATCTTTGTGTAGTATGTAGTTTATGGATTGGAGTCCTTTGGGATATTTGGTTGGGGCAATGTTATTTAAAATGCCTGCATAGGATGATAGGAGTGTTTTTTTGGCCTTCAAATTGCTTTGGGATAATCTGTGTATATGGCCATTTATCAGCGTGGTGCTCATGACTGTTTCAAAAGGATTTTCATTTCAGATAAGATTAGGGATTGAGCAGCATTACTACATTCTAGATTTATTCGAGTTCTCTAATATGTTTCTTTCTCTGTTTTGGATGGTATCTTATCCCAATTATAATTGTCTGTTACCCCTCTCACTCTAATAGAATATCTTACTATAAGTTGAGTGTACATCTGTTATTTTGTGTAGTCAATGATTACAAAAAAGGAAATAATAACTTGTGTTGTTGTTAAATGAATCATTCATACAAGTCTCATTATAGATTTAATACAGATATTTTGTTATCACCACATGTATTTAATAGTACCTTTCCCTCTATGTAGTGCTTTGGAAGATACCTTGCCTGAAGAAGCTATTCAGTTATATACAGATGCTTGTACAATTCTTGAAGACAATGAAAAGGAACAGATGACCTTTGATCTATACCGTGCTGTAACTAGTGTTTATATCAAAATTGAGAAGTAAGTTCGATAGAAGACTGTACATTTTTATGGTACTTAGAGTATAAGCATAACCTATCTTTTTCACAATTTTACGATTCATTAAATATAATTTTTTTACTTGGGTTATAACAAATTCATTATATATAATAGATTATCTTCATATTCTATTGGATTTATTTTATACTTATATGTTGACATGTATGACACAGAATAAAGTTAGATATTGTAGTTGAGTCTAGAGTAGTGTAGTATAACATGGATATAGTTTAGCATTTTTGTTTCCTGGAATCTACTTTACAAGATTCATAATTTGCATTATCTTATAATTTTTTTTCTTTTTTTGTTTCATTTTGTTAATTTCGTTCCTACAATTGCATGTCATGTAGTATAGAATGTTTATCTATGATAGCCAAATTGAAATAGGATAGAAAGCTCTTAAAATTATTCACTGCCGTGAAGCTTCAATAAGTACTTTGCTTGTAAGGGCTCCATTGATTTTCAAGCAATGATATGATACTAAAGGACCATGTTTGTGATGTTTGGTTGCTGCAAATAGAACTTCCAAATTTATAATTGGAGGCTTAACGAGTTTTATGGCAGAAGCAGGAAAGAACAACTTAAGTCTTTTAACTAGAAGGATTATGTTGATGCGATGTGATGGCCAATATCTAATCTTAAAATTCACTAGATATCCATGTAAGGAGAAAAAGAGGACAACTAATATTTGATTTAAATACACTGGCCACATCTGACACTAAAGGTAGCATTTGATAAATAGGTTATAGCACGATGAAACACATGTTTTGTTCTACATTAGGTGTTTTTTATAAATTCAAAGGAATTGAATATAGGGCTAGAAAAGTTAATATTTTAGTTCCACTAAAAGGGTGGAACCAAAGAGCATGGAACAACAGAGTTTGTTTCATTAATTCATTCTGTTATGTTCTGTTCAGATGCTATCAGAGAACATAATAACGGTACCTAAAATAATTTGATCATCGTTATCTTATATCAAAACATAACTTCTGCGCTTTATATTTCTCCTCGAAGCTTATGTTTGTGTTATCCTCAGAGTCGTGCTTCTTGGTTTTACTTTGATCTTAATTATTTCTTTCTGCAATTCTTTGTTTGGCATCTGAGTTCTGGGTTTGCCTGGGAACTTGGATGAGATTTTGTTGACTAGTTTTACTGGTTATGGTCAAAGTAAAGAAGCCAAATTTTGTCGTAGTTGAGCATAACTCATGCTCCTTTTAAGGCCTTTTAAGGAGATTTCTTAACCAGTAGTGTCACTAGGAAGACAAGGAATTTGGCTTCGACTTGTCGTAAAGGTCATGGTTTAGAGGGGTTTCCCTCTAGTTTAGATTTGATGAGCGAAGGGGAAATGCAAGGTCTCTTTTCTCATGATTATTTGTTTTTTTTTTTTTCTCAATTAAGGTTATTTGCATAATGTATATATCAAAGTTATTTTCATAAGTGTAAATTGGTATGCTAACAATTCATCGATTGTATGTTGATTTATACATTTCCTTGTGCATGGTTTGATACACAGATATACAGATGCTGCTTCATCCCTGTTGAGATTGGGCTTGGCAGCTGACAAGTGTAATGCCACCAATAGTCAGTCCAAGGTTTGGAATATTATTATTTTGTATTCTTTATTTTAACCTTTAAGTCCAACCCCTTAGCTAAATACTCTGAAAGGGAAAAATTGTCTTACTCTGCCTTTGGCTAGTATTTAATGACTGCGATGAGATAAAACAGACTGGGACATCTGTATATTTGGTGTGCTAACTAAGACTATTTTCTTTATTATGTTTTTTACTTGCATGGATAACTATATTCGAAATTTCCACCCATATTCCATAGGACCACCAAACATTTGAATACAAACTAGAATCCATGTTTTCTTTCAAAAAAAAAAAAAAACTAGAATCCATGTTTATATGCATGTTCGTTTTGTGTTTAACCTTTCCAAGGTGGTCCTTTCGCAAATAGAATACAAGGCTAAAGTTTGTGTTACATTGTCTTGTTAGCATTATTAGCATTGTGTTCATTTGCTGAAATGTACTATTATTATTTTTTCATAAACTCTCTCACACACCTTGTCATGAATGCAGGCCTATCTTAGTGCGATTATTGTCTACCTATATGCTCACGACTTTAAGCAAGCAGAGAAATGCTACAATGACTGCTCTCAGTAAGTTTTTACCTCGTTCTTGTTATGCTGTCCTGTACTGTAACCTCAACCAACATCAATATGTGATCTATGTGTCATTATACTCTCTCTTCCTTTTTAACTTTTGGTATTGTAGGGAAGAAAAAAAAAATCATCATATTTATTTGTCATTTTTAAAGTTCAATGCAATGTTAATTATTGTTTTGTCAATATAATACCCTTTACTTTTTATTGTAGAGAGATATGGATAGATGGGATGATAAATAATTAAGGGTATTATAGGAAATAGTCAAATAATTCCATCTAAAGTAAAAAAAGTTATTGGTTTTATTGGTACGTGTAAAGGACCTTAAAATGACAATTGAAAAAGAACGGAGGGAGTACTAGTGTAACACTCCAGTGTGAACTGAAATCATTTTCATCATTATTGTCGTGGCCATTGATCCTTAACATTGCCTTTGATTTCCCACTCGTTTTTTTCTTGTCCCTGAAAAATAGCATACATAGGATGAATACTATGAATAATATTTGTGTAGGTTTGATTTGTAGTTCAAAATTCTGGGTCTAAAGTAACCAGAGTTTCTTTGGGACAAGCGTACATTTGGTTGCAACTGTAAACTTAACATATGTTTACTTTATAATTTATCATATGCACTGTCTAATTTGTTAATTGAACTGTTGAATAAATGGGTATCAATGCTTGTGTCTGTAGGATTGATGCTTTTCTCAAAAGTGACCACAATCGTTGCGCTAGCAAGTTTCTTTCTGCTTATACGGATGGAGACGTCGACGAAATCAAAAAAATTGCTCAGTCTAGCGCCGTTTCCCATCTTGACCACGCAGTGAGTGATTTAGCTTATATGTTGTCTTTATTTTGGACCGCAAAAATATTGATTAATATTGACACTTCCACTTTCTCGGCTGAGAGATAAAGAAACTTCTCGGCTGCTTGTCACCAATATCAGGTCTTCCACTTTTTGAATGCAGATTTGTTATTTAACCCAAATTTTTTACTTTGCGGTCTTTACTGATTCAAGAGTTAGGTTCTAAATGATGTGTTCATCACGTCGCCTTATAATTCAGCTTGCCTTAAAATCTCTTATATCCAATCAAAGTATAATTTTTATTAACGGAGCCAAAGGAACCCTGTGCTCACTCTTGAAATACCTTGTTATTACCGGATAGTGACTAAGAATGCATGTCAAATTTCATACAACATACGCAATCTTCAATCAATAAGTACTGATATTTTTGTCAATTACGGGGTTATATATATGAACTCAACTTTGGAATAAATCATCTGCAGATCATTAGGCTTGCGAGGAAGCTTCCAACAGGCGACGTGAGTGCTTTAAAGACTGGTACTGCCGAAGATGATGAAGATTCACTGGACGAAAATGACCTGACTTAACCTCTGATAGTGTTATATTTTTCTATTTTATAGCAGTGGTGCAGAACCTATTTCAAATCGATGTTTGAATTAAATTGTGCAGTATATATTGGTTTCTGTATAAAAATATATTGTTCTTTTTGCTGGGTATATATACACACGTGGGAAATGAAATGCTGGTAATAAGGTTAAACGCTATTCATATTATCCAAATGAGAAATCGCTTAGTTGTTATGTCTGCTAATCACTTGTTCTTTCGACATAATTGATCGTTTCTTGATGATTAAGGAAGCTCAAATTCAGGGCTCAATAAGATCTAGTTTCACCTTGTATATTAGAACACTTTATGATGCAACAAATCTACGGTTCATTCAAGATGTCTTCACTATACCTCATTTTAACCACACCGGAGCATTCCAATTGTGAATCCTTTAAAACTCATAAGAATTGGTCTTAGGTCTTTGTGGACAAGTTTACTAATTTTTTTTTGGTACATAACAAGGTTACTAATTTGAGTTCATCTAGTTTACATATTATATAAAATTATTATTTTATTTAAATAATTTGTTTCATAGACAAAATAAAAGTAGTAATAATGTATCAATCAAGACCTCAAGTCTAAATGTTAGGTTAAATTATTGCCTGTTACTTTGAAAATGTGTAATTCCTGCAGGGTCAGTTAAATAATATAAATACAACTAATCAAAATTTTAACATTACCAATATCATTTCTTTTATTTGGTTTACAACAAAAATGCATGGCGGGAAGATAAAAAATAAATAAACTAAATCTGTTATTTTTCTGTTATCTGTGTCATCCAAATCCCAATCTCACAACACATACAATACAAATTATAAAATCCAAGAAACCTCTAACAAACCCACTAATCATTCTCTCTTTCATCCATAAACCAAGAAAACAAACC
>Ga0315913_1007543_pt1 | contig 13023 bp, 9 predicted proteins | sample MpolsnodulesMG_FD_207736 | JGI IMG/M metagenome (GOLD analysis project Ga0315913, IMG submission 207736) | Medicago polymorpha root nodule microbial communities from Los Angeles, California, United States - small nodules | ecosystem: Host-associated > Plants > Roots > Nodule | place: USA... | reverse complement strand
GCTCCACTTCATGGGATTGCACGTCTACATGCGCTTCATCAGAGATCTTTTCCAGAACATGAGTTGATGTACTAGGTAGCCGGTCATGGGGAGTTTTATCAACATCATTTTGGAACTCAATATTGAAAGTTGCTACAGTAACATTCTTGTCAATAGGCTGGAAAGCAGCCAATTGTGCAGTGTCCTCAATTCTTTCCTTGTGCTGACTTGGAGCAGCTGTGGCACCTGCCAAATCTTCCATATCATCATGTTGAGAATCTGCCAAAAGTGAGGGTTCTACGCGTGAAACATCTTGCAGAACGGGAACAGCAGTAGCATCATGTTGTGTGGACACCACCGTTGCAAAGGCCTTGGAGGAACCAATTCCCTCTGGATTATCCTTAGGTTGCCATCCTTACTTTGATTTTTGTGAGTGCACCGGCTGCTTTCCCTTATCAATTGGTTGCTCATGAGTATCCGCTCTTCGGGGGTGTAACCAACGACAGGATGTAATATTGTGACCGATACTTTTACAATGAGTGCAAAAGTCGGGGAGACCCTCATATTCAATAGCTACGGGGAAAGCATAACCCTCCCGCTCGACCATCACCTCACAAAAAATAGACTTTGAAAGATCCAAATCAACAAGTATTCGTGCATAGTGGCCATACAATCTATTCCTTGTTACGTTGTCAATCAATAACGGTGTCCCAACTGCTCTTGCGATTTCGTACAGTGTCCTCTCCATCCAATACTCTTGCGGTAATTCCCACAGCCGAATCCAAACTTGTGTGTGAGTTTGTCATTGTGTATGGAGATTAAAGTCCTTAGTCCATTCAAACAACCTAAGCAATCCCCGCTTCAAGCTTACAGTACCGGCTGCCCAAACGGTACGCATGTCTTCTTGTGAAGCAAAGAAAAATTCGTAATACCCTTGGCCAAGGGAAAGCATATGCCATGGCCCTTTGACTTTCCATATCTTCTGTAACTTGGCAGTGATGTCTTTGGTCGCATAGAGTTTATCTCCTTTGTTAAGAACCAGTCGACCACGAAGATTTATTTTGCAGAAGTCTAACCCTCGAGAATAAGTAGTATTGGAAATTCTAATTGACAGTGTTTCGCCATGAATAGCAGGCACAGGAAGAGGTTCAGATGGTACCTGTGTGCCACGAAGAGCCTGTGCAAATGAGGGTTTTGGGAGTGCAGCCTGCGCAGGTGTAGAGTGCGGAGCAGAAAGAGTAGGTTGTGTCATAGCTGGGACAACCGCAACAGCAGGATGGTGACCTGATGTCGTGATCACTGCTGGAGTGGCAAGGGATTGGAGCTCCGCCTGCCAGTCAAACATGGCGAGGCGAGCAGTACCACACACTGGAGCAAGATCGAGCCAAAAGAAAAAGCGAGTGCAATTGAAACAATTGGGCAATCGAACCAACATAGGTGAATTGGAACCACACACGTGAGTTAATGGTATTCCAAGAGGGTTCAAAAGCAACACGTAATTGCATAAAACCCAAAAATGCTTTCAACTTTGCAATTCCACCAATGATTCACGTAAGCCAAAAGAAGTAGAGAAGCAATTAATGCAATCGGTGATGATTAACAAGAGAGTCACCAATATGAGAGAGCAGCTTATGGATCTGCATCTTAGTTTATGGAAATATAATTGAAGCGATGGAGAACGAGAAGCATGACGGCGCCGCTCCTGCCCCTCACTAGTTATATCTTTACTCTATAGGGACTAAAAATGTTAATGAAAATTTTTATAGGGACTAAAACAAAATTCTGAATATTTATAGGGACTATTTACTTAATTAACCCTTAAACTAATATATTGAATTCTAGATGTGATTGAAAATAATAATTTAATTATTTTTTATAAAATGTTTTAATTATTAAAATAATATACTCAACTAATACATGAGAAAATTATTAATTCATCCTTCAAAAAAAATTATTAATTCATAAATAATAATTTTATTGAAATAATAATTTATTTATTAAAATAATATATAATTTTACAAAATATTTAAATATTAAAATTAATAAAATATTTTAATATTTAAAACATTTTATAAAATAATAATGAAAATATGTCCACTTAGTTGTTGTCATGTCATCAAAATTGACCACATGATGGTGCGACAGACCAAAACTAAAATAAACTAAACTAGGGCGACCCGATGATACTCTATCATGTTATGTTATTTTACTCATTTTCATGTCTTTTTTAGTGAATGTTAGAGAATTTTACAATGTTTAGATACTGATATAGATCAAGACAAGTCATAAGTGAAGCATTATCGTTGTGTTATGAATTATGGTCATTTTGACACATTTTTTGTGCTAACAATCATCATGTCATCACTAAATATCCTGCCACGATCTAAGAGAATCATGGCACGATCAGAAGAGCGTGAAGAGAGAAAATTATGTAGTTAAGATGGCAGACACATAGGATTAATGAGAAACAGTGCAACAATTTCTACATAACCTGATACGATTTACACGTTATAGAACTAGTTCTATAATGGTCAAACTTCATTTTTTAGCAAGGGTTCTTTTTCTTGGAGATTCAGAGGCTATTTAGAGCATAAGATCAACGATTTTCGTGGTGGTTGGTCATCCAACTCATAGTTGGTCCTTATTACATGTAATATCTTCTTTTAATTTAATTATTTGTGCTTTACCCATGAGTAGTTAATTTACTTGTGATTAGGTTTGAGATGAATTTATTCTAGTTGTTTGAACCACGTAATTGCAAAACACTCTATTCGATGCAATTACAACTATAGTCTTTATTTAGTAATATTTGTACTTAATGTTTTTATATCCTCATCACATATGAAATGAAATGAAATCAAATATCAATCGACTATTAGCACTAATCGTTGAATACGATCCAATTATACTATTCAATCAAATCGTTCACTTTAGAGATATCAGTTTGTTAGGTTGTGATAAGAAATTAATGTTTAGTAAAACCTTCAAAGATTACAGACTCACCTAAGAGATTAGGGGATCGTAATCTTATAAGAGGGTTTTGATTCAAGAGATTAATCAGATCTATTTTGTTAGTTATCATGAGATGAAAAGAATAATTGTAGAGAATATGTGCAATTTACCAAATAATGAAGAATAGAGGATTCGAAAGATCTGATCATTTTTCTCTCAAAATATTGACTAGTTTATATACATTCTGGAATTAATTTTATGATTATGAAACCAACTATTTGCCATGTTCAACCCCCCACCCTTTATACATCCGACATGTTAATGAAATTGCCGAAAAGGAAATATAGTAGTCACTGTGAAGACGAATTTATAATTTTATTACTCTGAAGCTTTTTTAGTACACTTGCTAAAAGTTGACCAGGATAAAAAAATATATGTTTTTTTTTATTTTTAAATTGGGGGATCATATCTTCATTTTTTTTTTAAAATATGGGGCCAAAAATGCATTTAATCCAATAATGAATAAATAGGAGGACAATAGGTCTCCATGTTCTTTTCCTCTCTCGGGGGTGATAGGGCCAATCATTTTATTATTTACAATCATTAAATAGTAAACAGACTCGACACACATCATAATCTATTGTATCTACTGACAAGAGAACCCCATTTTCAACATAGTCTCCTTTAGATAGAGCCAATCAATTTGGTTGCTAGCTTTGCTAATAAGTAACTTAAGAATTACACTAAAATCATTGCCTTGCGTCTTGGCTTTCATATAATGGACAATCTCGATGAACACCATAACATTAGCTAAAATATAACGTCATGACACAAAAATAGATTGACTATCAAAGATGTACTTATGGAGCACATTCTTCAAAAATAGATTAGACATAACTTTCAAAAGAAGCTCATACAATACATTGCAAAGAGCTATAGGTCTCTAATCCTTCTTCGTCTTTTGCTCGTGTCCCTTGGAAATAAGGACTATATTATTGGAATTAAGCGATGGAAGGAATTGGCCATTATTGAGCCAAAAAAAACATTCTTGAAAGATTTCTAGAATATACACATTACAGAAGTGATGATAAAAACTTGGATTGAAACCATCAGGTTCTAGTCTTTTTTTTTTGACAAATCAGGTTCTAGTCATTTATGTGGTTGCATTAAAAATATTGCCTCCTAACCCCCACTTGGATTGGCCTAGTCGTATTGACTTGGGATCTGGGAGTGTACTCCTCCTTGAGGTCTCAGGTTCGATTCTCTCTAGTGTCAATTTAGGTGGGCTAATTTAACTTCTTCAAAAAAAATATTGCCTCTTTGAATTCTTTAATTTGAAAAGATACGGGGAGTTGCATATCATATGAGGATCCGAAACGAGTAACTTTAGTGCGGGAAAAGTCATGTGACTTTGGCTCAATCCGGTCCGTCCGATCAATCACATGCATCCAATTACGCCACGTGTCCTACTCTTTATTTTTTTACCAAACTTTTTAAGTCAAATCTGTATCAAGAAAGGAAAAGATTGTCTTGCGAGCCCTTTTCCAAAAATGATCCCACCGCCGCCGGCATATAGGTAGCGCACCACCACCACCGCATTCCTCTACGCCGGAATCGCCAATTCCTCATTCTTCAAAATAAACCATAACCACCACCGTTTCTCTCTTCTTAAACGATTCCTCCACTGCAGACGGTCATCCTCCACCTCTTCACTGACACTGTCTCCTCGCCAGAATCCCTTCCCTCCTCCATCTCCATCGACTTCGCACCAATCTCCGATCTCCATGTCTAGCTCCACTCAGACATCCTCAGCCACGAAATACTTCTCCACCTTGTTATACGACTGATGGCTCAACAATGGCAATCCTTAGCAACCACCACCGAAGCAAACCTCTGATCACAAACTCTTCCGTCTCAATCTCGAAATTCCACCTTTATAGTGCTCGATCTGCTTCCGGTGGTGTTGAATTTTTTAATTTTTTCATAGAGAATTTTGACAGAAAAAGAGAAGGAACAAATGTTGCAGAGAGAGAAGAAACTGCCATTGAATTAAAGAGGAAGAAATTACGTTAATTCTTTAATTTTAAATTTTGTTAATGAACTAGATACGTGGCAAATTATTGAGTGTGATATTGATCGGACGGACGGGATTGAGCCAAAGTTACATAACTTTTCCCGCGCTAAAGTTACTCAATCCAGATCCATCATATGATTCATCAATGACCATATTGATTACACCGACCATCGCTTCACGAACACTAGCTTGTTCTTAGAACAATTCCTCAAAACTACTCTTTAGATATATCACACATACTTGGGTCATCAGTTACCCGCACACCACCAAAGTCTTCCAAATAAGAGATATAGTTCACCTTCTTCCTTGACTTGGCTGAAGCTTTTATATATATATATATATATATATACACACACACACACACACATCGTCTTGCACCAATAGATGTGTGATGCATTTTTTAAGAGAATCAAACTAAGAAGAATCGTGCATCCGTCTTGGTCACGAAGTTGAACCAAATTACTATGACACTCTTCAATCTCGATTTTCAATTTGCTTTAGTGAGTCTTTCTCCAATAGACCAAGTTATCTGCACAAACCTCCAAGAGTTTTGTCTATGTTGCCTTGCCAACTTCCACGAACCACATCATTAAACTAGATTCAACGCACCATGCATTTTCAAATTTGAACTTGAGACATCATCTACTAGATCTCACAACAATACATAGTCATGAAAGAATAAGTATTTGTTTGGTGATACGTTTTCAAACACGACTTGAACCATTTCATGGATGTATGGATAACTTGCAAAATCAAATCTCTAAACCGCAAATCTAATCTTAAATGCGAGTTGCTTCAAAGCTACAAATTGAAGCTTCCACGACAACATAAAATAGATTCTAAGGATTTTAATGTTTTGTAACATGTTTACTTACCATATTACCCATATCTCATTCTTCAATTTCCTACACATAAATACTTCTTGTTTTTTTTTACAACGATATTCTTTGTTGATGTTACTTGTAGATTTTGTCTACAACATTCCATTCTTAATTTTCTTCCCAAACATAAAAGGTAACTGAACTTGGTGGTGACACGTGTAAGCTGACACCTCTATATACCAAACCAAACCTCACCACCTCTACAAAAACGAAGAAATCTAAAAAAAAACTAACTCCTCATCACTTTACTAGATCTATACCTTCTTCTCACGTTCCAAATTCCAGGTTCGCATGTTTTATAGCTTTTTTTTTCCGCTTAATTCAAACGCGCGTTTTCAAATTCCTACATGATCATTAAGTCGAAATTGTTTGTTTCCATGCAGAGTGATTTTAGAGATATTAGGGATTGAAGATGGTTTCTGAAGCTAGCAAGAAAAAAGCTGCTCAGAAGAAGGCTGCCGCCGCCGCAAAGAGAGGTGGGAAGGTTGCCGCCACCGCCGCTTCATCGAAAAAGGCGGTGGATAGTGTTGCTAACGGAATTGGGGATATTCAGATATCTGATCGGACATGCACTGGTGTTCTATGTTCTCATCCTCTTTCTAGGGATATTCGGGTTAGTAACTCATCATCGTGTTATTGATTAGTTTCATTTTGGTTAATTTAGCTTTAATTAATTGTTATTACAAAAGCTGATTATAATGATTGATTAATCTGAGTTTGGGCAATTATTGTTCGGTGTTTTGGTTTTGTTGATTTGTTTTTATGTTATGCATGACTGATTAGTTCTTTTGTAGGGTTAAATAAAATTTGATTAATTAGTATAACTTTTGATATTGAACAGTAAAATAATGAACGGAGTTGATTTGGAAGAGAGAAAGAAACTGATTTCCGAAGAGTGAAATCATTTAGACCCTGATTAGATAAACATCTTCATTTGCAGGTTATAGCATAAGCACTTATGGAAATAAGCTGTTTTCATAATCTATGTTGACTGTTTTCATAATCTATTTGGGAGAGCTTATGGAAATAAGCTGAAAAAACTTATGAATATTTCATAAGCTGTTTTCATAAGTTCTTCCAAACAGGTTTATAGGTTCTTTGTCGGTAGATAAACTCAAGTAAGTTGATCCAACCAGGCCCTTAGTGGTGTAGCTTTATTCTGAAACCTAGTTCTGATTATTATGATTGAAATTAGTTAGACCCGATTGAAAAATAATTTAAAGTGTTCAACTAATGAGTTTAGTTTAATTTTATTTCTTGTGGCCTTATAATCCGAGTCTTGGTTTTTCAATTGAAAATGATCTGGCTTACTTTTGTATTGAACATATATTGCATTGTACCTCTGAAATAAAGAAGAGAGAAATGGATAATCTACCAGCATCTTAATTAATTATTAATCCATATTTTCAGACACTGGTAATTGGCATAGACATTCTCATTTTAGACAGTAGTCTTACTTCTAAATTATTGTAGCTAGCGTGGGTGCGTGCATGTATTTGAACACCTAGTCAAGCAGTTGGGCTGGTAGCAATGGCATTCTACCATGTAGCCCATGTCAAAATCTCTGTTTATGAATCCTTCAGAGGTAGGTAATATTTCAATATTGAGCAATAAAAAAGATATTTCTGCCATATAAATACAGTTAATTGTCAATGCATTTAAAATTATCAATGTTGTATTATATTGATGTTTTGGTTTATGCTGCGATTACAGATAGAATCTTTATCAGTTACTTTCCATGGACATGATCTAATAGTTGATTCTGAGTTGGAGCTAAATTATGGAAGGTTTGTCAATTGTCATCCATATTTATATCTTCTGACTTATGAATAGGATGTTATCATTTCTTATTGTAATATTTGTTGGTGATTGTGTTTTCTTTAACTTCTTTTCAGACGTTATGGTTTGCTTGGATTGAACGGCTGTGGAAAGTCTACGCTACTTACGGCAATAGGTTGCCGTGAGCTTCCTATTCCAGACCACATGGATATTTATCACCTTAGCCGGGAAATTGAAGCCTCTGGCATGTCTGCGTTGGAGGCTGTCATTAGTTGTGACGAGGAAAGGTTGAAATTGGAGAAAGAAGCTGAAATTCTTGGAGCACAGGTATGTTTTAAGTACTTTGACATCTTAACTTTTATGCCCACAGTTGTTTTGCTTTTACGGATGACTCCATACTTTATTTATTTATGTTCCAGGAAGATGGTGGTGGTGAAGCACTTGAACGAGTTTTTGAACGGCTGGAAGCTATGGATGCATCAACTGCCGAAAAGCGTGCTGCTGAAATTTTATTTGGTCTTGGTTTCAACAAGCAGATGCAGGCAAAGAAGACACGTGATTTTTCTGGTGGATGGAGAATGAGGATTGCTTTAGCACGAGCCCTGTTTATGAACCCAACCATTCTTCTACTTGATGAACCAACCAATCACCTTGGTATCCCTCTTCCCCAAAAAGAGTAACTCTTTTTTTTGTGACCAAATGATCATTTTTACCTTGTCATGTTTTATGCATTGATTTGCATGCGATGATTTTCTTTGTGGGCAGACTCGTGTTTTTTAATTGAAGGTCACGTGGGTTCTTTATATGTTGTTTCAATTATGCCTATCAAGTAGAAGACATGGATAGTATTGAACCCTTCTGGTTCTAGGTTGTTCGTTGGGTAGGCCTCTATGTTGCTTTAAGTAAAGTTTACTTGGTGTATGCTTTGATAAAACATTTGGCAGGATTTCATCAAGTTCTGAGAATATATCTTTTGATGCTTTGTATCATCATGGGCTGGGCTGTGCTGTGCTTTGGATGCTGGTTCCATTCACTTGCATCTTCTATTTCTACGATCATTATTTGTATTGTGTCTCTGCTTTCTACATTAACATCTCATTTTATGGAGGTGACATTTTTCTTAGGAGTTCTTACTCTGATATAGTCTTGGGTAGTTATCGGTGTCACTTTTTAGTTATGATGACGCTTTCAGACTAAATTCAATGTATTGGCTTTCTCTGTTTCCCTTCATATCTTGCAATGTTTTTTGCTATTTATTTTCATAGCATCTGTCCTTATAGTCTAATCTTTGGTCGTATAGCATAGCTGGGTTCATATTTTTTTTAATAAATATTTGCAGATTTGGAAGCATGTGTGTGGCTGGAGGAGAATTTGAAGAAGTTTGACCGTATTTTGGTTGTGATTTCACACTCCCAAGATTTCCTTAATGGTGTCTGCACAAATATCATCCACATGCAAAACAAAAAGCTGAAGTTCTATACTGGTAATTATGATCAATATGTTCAGACACGTGCTGAACTGGAAGAGAACCAGATGAAGCAGTACAGGTGGGAGCAGGAGCAGATTGCCTCAATGAAGGAATACATTGCACGATTTGGCCATGGATCAGCAAAACTAGCTCGCCAAGCTCAGAGTAAAGAGAAGACTCTTGCAAAAATGGAGCGCGGTGGACTTACAGAGAAGGTGGTAAGAGACAAAATTTTAGTTTTCCGCTTTGTTGATGTGGGGAAACTTCCCCCACCTGTTCTCCAGTTTGTGGAGGTGACATTTGGCTACACTCCTGATAATCTCATCTACAAGAACATCGACTTTGGGGTCGATTTAGACTCCAGGATTGCTCTGGTTGGACCCAATGGAGCTGGGAAGAGCACGTTCCTGAAGCTTATGACCGGTGATTTGGTTCCTTTAGATGGCATGGTTCGTCGCCATAATCACCTTCGCATTGCACAATTTCACCAGCACTTGACTGAAAAACTAGACTTGGAACTGTCTGCTCTCCAGTTTATGATAAAAGAGTACCCTGGAAATGAGGAAGAAAGGATGAGAGCAGCTATTGGGAAGTTTGGATTGTCGGGTAAAGCACAGGTGATGCCTATGAGAAATTTATCGGATGGACAAAGGAGTCGCGTGATCTTTGCATGGTTAGCCTATAGACAGCCTCACTTGCTACTATTAGATGAACCAACTAATCATTTAGATATCGAGACAATTGACTCGTTAGCCGAGGCATTAAATGAATGGGATGGTGGTATGGTTCTAGTCAGTCATGATTTTAGGCTCATAAATCAGGTGGCCCATGAGATATGGGTGTGTGCTGATCAAACAGTGACCAGATGGGAAGGTGATATTATGGATTTCAAGCTGCATCTAAAGGAAAAGGCGGGTTTATCTGACTGAAAAGGTAGCGTCTGTGATGCGCGGTGTTGTTCAATATGTCACAGTTATGAACTTATTTATATTACAATGTAGGTTGGTGTTGCTAGCTACTTGAGGTGGATTTCTCTCATGGTGAATATAATCAAATTAAATGGAGAATCATACATAGAAATCACCGGCTTAATTATTTTTTGAGCTGAGAAGCCCTTCACCTCTGTAATATTTTTGTTTTTAATTATTTATGATGCTTATCAATTTGGTTGCTTGGGATGATGACCAACATGATATATTGATAATGGAATGGTAGTAGATGTGATGCGTATTTAGAACTATTAGTTGTACACGACTTGTTCTATAAAATTAGAGTATATGTTTAGTACTTGTTTCCTCTGGCTCCTTGCTCCATATGGGAATGATAGATTTGTTTAAATGATCCACGGAAACTGGTATTTGCTTATTTGGTCAATATGCTAGGATAAAGATGCAGTACTTGGATCAAAATACTAGCTCATTATGGGATTCAAATTTGTTAACAATTATTGTGAGAGTAAGGGAAACTTTTTTTGAATTTAACTTTTGAGGAAATGTTTTGAAGCTTCAAATTAACTTAATATGTCTCTGCTAATAAACAACAAAAATGTTTTATGGACATCAAATGTGATATCTAACTAGCTGATTAATTCAGCCATGTTAATAGTTAATTTATATCACTTTTTTTTTTGTTGAAAGAACCATGTGATTAATTATGGATATCTAACTATCACATGCAAAATTCTGATTGATTCAGTCAAGTTAATAGTTAATTTGTATGATGCGTTTTTTTTTTTTGTTGAAAGAATCGTGTGATTAATTATGTATGTAGTTTAATTAAGTGAATTAAATTCACCTAAAAAAATTAAATTAAGTGAATTAAATTAATCATTTACTTAATTGAATTTGCCATGTATCTGAATGTGACTAACTAGTGTAGTAAAAATGGATGCTGAAATTATATTACCCAATAAACAATTGCCCAGTTCAGTTCTCAAAAGCATGTAGTCACAACTCACAATACAAGTCCCGTATATTAAGCAAGGGTGTCCCTAACTCTTATTAAATATATGATATCACTTTTCAATCATTTGGATGGGAAGAAAGGGCCAAAAAGTGCAATTCCTTAAGATATTTCTTTATCCAAATAAAGCAAAAAATACTCTAAAACAACGGATCAGTTTGAAGTTAGTCTGAATTTCAGTTTTAGTTTTTGATTAAGGTCAATCTAACCAATATCTGATCAAGAATTTTTTAAAAATATACTAAAGTTATTGTAAAAAAAATTATACTAAAAATTATATTTTTAAAGACTACTACTAGTTTTGCATTTTATGAAGAAAAAAAAATCATGTATAGTTTTTTCTGGTAAATTCATCTATCGAGTTTTAACAATATTTGTTTTAGATGTTAATTAAATCCATTTACAAATGAAATTAAACGATGGAAATGTCAAAGGGTCTATAAAACAAACAAAGAAAAGCATATTAAATTTGCAAATTATGTTTATTTATCGATCTTTAGTATTTATCATATTTCAATGTTTGCCTTAAGAATCTAAAAATTAATATCTAAAAGACTATAAAGTATAAACACTTTCGTTATTGTTTTTTGACAATCAAACTTTCGTTATTGTTTTAATAAACATAGTTGCGAATAGAATTTGATTTGCACATCTACCAACAAAAAAAGAATTTGTTTTGCACATTCCAAATTAAAATTAAAACTTAAGCCTAAAATTATAAATCGAACTTATTTTAAATTAGTAAGCATGGCTATAGTTAGATGTTGATGAGGATAAATTACAAATTTGCGACCTGAAACTCTGCCTAAACAATATTTAATTTTAATTTACTAAACATATTTTAGTCGTAAGTGGAATTTAATTAATTTGTACATCCCAAACTAAAATTCATTTAGTGCGTGGGGGAATTATACCTCCAACATACATATATACAATCAGTTTGGGTGAATTTAGGGATATCCCCGGTCTAATATTAGACTAATTCTTTAAAGTATTGAGATTTATATAAGGGATTGAACACTTTCCAAGTTTTTTTTTACTCAAACTTTTTCAAAAGATGTGATCTTGTATTATGCACTCTTCATCATTAATTAGATGTACTTTCATATGGATTAATCAACTAAATAACTTAACTTAATTTCATTTCAATATAAATTACTAACATATTTCCTATAGAATATATGCATGTCATTAATGATTTATCAATAATTTGAAAAACCATGGAGTTATTAAAGGAATTGCATGTTGTAGCAGTTAATTTCAGCACCTCCCTCTTGTTTTTGCCATTGCTGTTGCAACATCTTGTGAAGTTCACTAGGCTTGCAAGTAATGGTTAGGGCACCTTCATGATCAAAACCATACTCTTCTTCTGTTTTCTCTAATAGCCTCACAAATGTTGGATTAGTTAAACAGCTTAATGGCAACACAAATCTCTTTGCTTCTTCTTCCTTCCTACCCTTAGCAATCACAGCAAAATGTCCTTCCTTCACATCTTCTGGCACATACGTTGATGTTGATTTGTTTCTCCCTATTACAATTTTCTTCTGTAGCTTCTCAATGAGCTTAACAATGCCACCTCCACCATTCTTTTTGTTGATGCTTCTCACACTGAACATGGCCATGACACTTGACAAATGTAACTCTTAAGAATGTTGTATAGAACTTTGTTTATTTGAGAGCTAGAATTTTTTTTTTGAGGAATGAGCTAGAATTGTTGAGTGTTTGAGCTCTTTACCATCTACTTATAGACACACTTGTAGTGTACAACTTGTAATGTTGTGCTCATAAGACCAGTGGTGAACTCAAAAGATTATTTTGTGGGTTCCATTAAGACACATCATTTTAAAATAATTAATTCATTTTTTACTCTAATGGTGTAACCTTAAAAAACTAATAGTGGGTCCTTCAATTTATCAAGCATTTTAATA
>Ga0315913_1007542_pt1 | contig 13024 bp, 5 predicted proteins | sample MpolsnodulesMG_FD_207736 | JGI IMG/M metagenome (GOLD analysis project Ga0315913, IMG submission 207736) | Medicago polymorpha root nodule microbial communities from Los Angeles, California, United States - small nodules | ecosystem: Host-associated > Plants > Roots > Nodule | place: USA... | reverse complement strand
AGGGGTAATACAGTAAAATTAATCATTGAAGTTAGGTTAAATTTAGGGCAACATTTTGCGTTCGGTTAACTTTAAGGAGTAAGAGATAAGAGATTTCAGAAGTATTTGAAAATAACATTTTGATTAAATTAAATAGAGGTAATATAGTAAAATTAATCATTGAAGTTAGGTTAAATCTAGGGCAACATTTTGCGTTCGGGTTAACTTTGAGGAATAAGAGATATCGGTAGATCAAGTATTAAAAGAAAGGGTTTGCATGATCAATGTGTTTCGGCTTACATACAAATCATTACAGAAAATCTCAGTTGGGAAAATATTTAACTCAGTATATCATGAACAAACAGCCAATAAAACATAAATAAATATGCCTATGTTGAAAAGTGAAAACACATAAGGTTGAGAATTAGATTCTCATTTCTATATAAGGAAGAATGCAACATGCCAAATGCTTAACATCTGTGATTATTTTAACTTCTAAATTTTTTGAATGCGATATACCGAATGAATAAAGGTGATTATTTTAACTTCTAAAAATTTTGAATGCGATATACCGAATGAATAAAGGTTTTTAATTTACTGTCAAAAGAAAAAACGAAGGAAGATTGTCCAAGTTTGATTGGTATCCCAAAATGACATAGTGACAACAATGACAGTGCTATCAAAATTTTAATCAAGGTTTGGAACATGGAAAAAACTTCACAAATTTAAAAATAAAAAATAGAAGGATCTGATAAAAGCAAATGCTTGCAAGGTTCTTAAGCAATTAAAAAAACATGGTGGATCTGATAAAAGCAATTACTTGCAAGGTTCTCAAGCAATTAAATAAACATGGTCTAATTGTAAACAACATCGAGATAAATGAAATCATTTATTGCAGCCATCGGAGCTCCCAATCCGATTTGACACCTTCACGCAGTCTGCGAGCCTCCACAAACCTTTTCCATTGCCCACCTATCCTGCAGTGTTCGTAAGGAACAGTACCAAAAATTAAGTCACAGTTCCATATGTTACCGCAATCGTCCACAATCTTCACATTGGTAGTAGAAGTATCCAACATTTGCGCAATATTTCCGGTATAATTGAGCATCTACAAAAACCAAAAACGAAGCAATTTACACCTAGTAAACGAAAAACTAACAAAAAAATCATGTTTATACGAAAAGTGTATCATACCAAAAAACCTTTTGTTACATCATATTCAGATAAATTTTTTTGGAAATCTATAATCATGTCGCTTATATTGTGACGATAAGAGAGAAGAGATGTTATCGGCGGGAATTGTTGGTTGAAAGTTTTCTGCACATTAGTTTTGTCAATAAGGAAATGCATGGGTGGATCAAAAACGGGATAGTTGATAGTCTTGTGAACCCTATCAGTTAACACCATATCAAATCGTCCCACACCAACAAAAATTAGAGTAACCCACGCTCCTAGACCAATCCCATAAAAGTCACGAATTGCTTTCCATCCCTTTGTTAAAAAAAAGTCACCATTGATGTTGTCGACCAAGACCTCAAATTGATTGGCCTTTGGATCAGTCAATGTTGCAAAGCGTCCAATCCGATCTCCAAAATCACCGCCAAACATTTTTGGCAAGCATACAACACCCTGATGAAAACAACAAAATCATGAGCAAATGGTCGTTTTAAATTATCTGTTTATTATATTTGTTTTAAATTAAGTCATTAAATATTTATCACACTGTGGTAGGCAAGACCTACCACAATTTATATTGTATATAAGTGATTATACTAAACTGAGCACGTACATGCATCGACATCGTTGGATTGTAATTCTAAATGTTATAGTAAGTAATAAGATGATATTGATGGTTTCTTCCTTTCAGCCGGGTTCACACCAAAAGCAGAAAACTTAGAAAGTTCATTTCATAAATAAGAGATAACTTTTGCATGTTAGTTGCTCCCAGTTTTTTTTTATGGTCAGAAGTTGCTCCCAGTTATCTTGCTCACTTATGATAAATTAGAAAATCAAGAAATCACATACAAAAATTGTAGTAAAATAAAAGTAACAGGATAAACAACCTGAAAAGTAATTATTTATCAAGATCCTCTAAAACAACAGTCATTTATCATGAGGGGGAAATCACAAAGAGAACTTGTAAGTATTAAAAAAAACCAAACTTGTAAGTACATAAATATTGAATGTTCTCTAAAAAAAAGACCATTGAAGACAAACTCACAAACAGGTCAGAACCAATATTCATGATTACGCAAATATGTGGCTTATGAACAATGTTGTTGACGAATGTGCCTTTTATATTTTTAGTAGGGCTATGCTTGCAAGCCTATGAATAATAACTTTGTTTATACATCTTAAATGCAAAATTAATGGTATTTTCAATGTCCTTGCACAACTATTTTTCATAGGCAGATAACAAAAAACACCACTATTTATTTTCAAACTGATATATAGATTGAAGCAAACAACACTACTATTTTAACCATTTGTATTGACCATTTACTCTGAATTAAAACAAACAACACCATCTGCCTAATTTTTTCGGCTCACTTTGTTTATACATCTCTAAATTATTACCCAAGATTAAATTAGTATATAGCGAGGGTTCATTCTTTTTTATCAATGTTAGAGAGGGACACCAAAGCAATCAACCACTTGAAAATTCAAAATCATGCAAACAGATAAAAAAAAATTGAAAGGGTGCAAACAACTTATATAGATAGCAAAATAAGAGTTTAGATGGCAGTTTGAATACTCACACTAATTCTAACCTAATTTTTCAACAATAATTTCCAGCATCCTATTGTTGTCTCAGTCTTCAATTTACACTTCTATAATAAATTCTAGCATTTACAACATTTATTTAAAATGTCTAATTTTCACTTGTGAGCATGGACAACATAATAATAAAATTCAGCTCATTATATATCTCAAAGGGAATCAAACTAACATTTCGATCACTAATTATCTAATATTTGATTACTTCCTAATTCAAACATACGTAATATGATGATTCTACGCATGAGAATCAAATTTCTGTGTTTATTCTAGTACTCAACACTTCTCTGTTTATTCTAGTACTCAACACTTTAACAATTCAGGCATCTTTAACAATCCATTGGTATTACTATTACTCCTCTTTATGTATTGAATCCAAAACAACATATTATAACTCACTAAAAACATAGCATGAAATTTTCCATTGTCTAATCTCATTACTAACAACCATTAAGATTAAAACATAAGCATCACAACAAATTTCTCTTCTAAACTAAATCACGACTCTGTTAATCAGATTTCATCTCTAATTTACACTTGATCAAATGGCAGCACCACAAATACAATCTTAATATACAAAATAATTTTAGAAACAACACTATAAATATTATATATTATAACGAAAAGGAAAGCATACTCACACTATCGACGTCATACTCGACGATGTATGTTCTGTACTTCACTCTTAGCTTGTCGATTGCCTTGTCAAGATCTAAAACTGGATTTTTCACAAGAGGACCTATTAAAGAATGAAAGTTGAAATTTTTGTTATGTATAAACCGCATAAAAAAAAATTATATTAAAGCAATATGTGTTCAAATGTTTACCAGTTAGGCAGTGATACGACAAAGAATCTCAATGTTTCTGCCGGCCATGTTTTTTAATATAGAATTAGAGTTAGTTGCGCAATTCAGATTTGAAGTATGAAATGAATTAGTTAGATGGAGGAAAAGCAAATAAGGGAATAGGGAATAGAATTTACGGTAGTGAGTAGCTCAACTTAATAAATAAAGCATCGAACAGGACATGAGAGACTGATTCATGAAACAATAAAATATGGTTGACTTTGCTGTGCTACCTAATACCTAGTAAAGAATTAAAGAAAAAACGTAAGTTAACTAACCAGATGATGATTTGCGCATATTATTGATAGAACGGTGATAGGACAAAATGTTTCAATGATCAACTAAATAATTGTATTGTATTTAAATTTGCATCAAAGGAGGTAGGGAGCGTAGTTGATAGTATTAGGAAAAATAGGATATTTTGTTAAGCAAGGATCTATTTATTTTGCTTTGCATAACAATAGAAGATTTCCAAAACAATTAGCATTTTGATAAGCACGAAAAATTTACTAACTATCTGTTTATTTTGCTTTGCATAACAATAGGAGATTTCCATAACAATTAACATCTTGATAAGCAAGAAACATTTTGTTATTTTGCTTGCGATGAAAATAGGAAACATTTTGCTTAAATTAAATCTATGGTTAATAGAGTAAAATCAGGCGAAAAAATTATGTTAAATCTAGGGTTAAATTTTGCATACGGAGCGATTTGTTTAATTTGCTTTGCATAACAATAGGAGATTTCCATAACAATTAACATCTTGATAAGTACGAAACATTTTGTTATTTTACTTGCGATGAAAATAGGAAACATTTTGCTTAAATTAAATCTAGGGTTAATAGAGTAAAATCAGGCGAAAAATTAGGTTAAATCTAGGGTTAAATTTTGCATATGGGTTAACATTTAGTAATAAGAGATAACAATGACATCCATGAAATTTGGTTGGGTATGGACCCCTTCATCCAATCATTTAAAGGTATTTATGAGTTTAAAAAAAAACTAAAAGTAGAAAAATAAAAGGAATTGATCAACTCAATCTAACTTCAATTCAGATGTGCATTTTGATATGTTTCTTGTTATAATTATTGGTTTAAATGTGTATTTAGTCCCTGCACTTTTACTCAATTTTGGCTTTGGTCCCTGCACTTTTTTTTGTTTGGCATTGGTCCCTGCACTTTATAAAACTTTTGGCATTAGTCCTTCTGTTAAGTATCTGTTAAAAAACAAACAAAACTAACAGTGTGCCACGTGGACCAATCACAACACGCCACGTGGCACACTAAAAGACAAAAAATTCAACTTTTTAATTATTATTTTATTCATTATTTTTTAACTTAAAAATATCATTAGTCCTTGCACTTTCAACATTTTTTGATATGTGTCCCTGCACTTTGATATTGGTCCCTGGTTTTTTTTTTTGTTTTAAAACATTCAATGAAATTATTATTGTTTTGTTCATTATTTTTATTGAGAATAATCATAAAAAAAAAATCATTTTAAAAATATAAGAAACAAAACAATAATAAAACATAATAAAAAGATAATAATTTCATGACAGATACTACTCACATCCCAAAAACCCAAGTTACACCTCATAATGACTAATATACCCTTTAACTACGTACAACTGAATTTACATTAGCTACGTAAACTGAGTTTACACTAACCTCTGATATACATACGTAAACTAAATTTACATTAATTACGTAAAATGAGTTTACACTAACCTCTTATATACATATGTAAACAGAATTTACATTAATTACGTAAACTGAGTTTACACTAACCTCTTATATACATACGTAAACTGAATTTTCATTAACCTCTCATATACATACGTAAACTGAGTTCACACTAACCTCTTATAGACATACGTAAACTGAACTTACACTAACCTCTCGTATACATACGTAAACTCATTTTACGTAAACCTCTTGTATACATGAATTTACACTAACCTCTCATATACATACGTAAACTGAGTTTACATTAACCTCTTATATACATACGTAAACTGAATTTACATTAACCTATCACTACGTAAAATCAAATTACGGTTAACAAATGCATATCTCATACCAAAACAAACAATAAACAAATAGAAACTCTTAGAAAATGAAATTCATGAAATTCACTAACTTTTATGAATAGAGTACAGATCAATGAAAAAGATGTTGATTCAATCTTTGATCTTGGTTGCACATCTATGGTGATTTGTAGATGAAATGGGGTGAGGGTTCAGAATGATAATGAAAGAAGGGTTTTTACAAATTTACATGAAGAGGGCAATTTTGGTATTATTGTAAAATTTTAAATAAATTTGGGTGTACCTAGAATTATATGGGGTGAGACTAGAAAGAGTCTAATTTCATTGAATGTTTTTTTTAAAAAAAAAAAAAAAAAAAATCAGGGACCAATACCAAAGTGCAGTGACTAATATAAAAAAATGTTGAAAGTGCATGGACTAATGATATTTTTAAGTTAAAAAGTTGATTTTTTTTTTGTCTTTTAGTGTGCCACGTGATGTTCCATGATTGGTTCACGTGACACACCGTTAGTTTTGGTTTTTTTTAATAGATATTTGACAGAAGGACTAATGCCAAAAATTTTATAAAGTGCAGGGACCAATGCCAAACAAAAAAAAAATGCAGAGACCAAAATCAAAATTCGATGAAAGTGCAGGAACTAAACACATTTAAACCATAACTATTTGTTCCTCTTGTTTGGTCATTGTTTCAATTTGCCATTAGAGTTCGCTTTTTCTATATGAAATTGGTCATTCTGTGTTATTGGCAATATTGAATTAGGTCAAAGCAATATTTTGTTGCATGCATGTAATCATGTTTGGAAATGGACACTTTATAATTAAGGGAAATTAAATGTTAACAAATGCTTTTAGGCACTTGTTTAATTATAATTAATTGGTAACTTCATCAACCTTAGGTTGATTTTACAGGTAAGGTAAACGGAAAAATATATGTTGCCGTTATATATACACACAAATTAAGATAACTAGTAACTTGGCAACAAAAAAGAAATTACTATAACTTGTAACGTGTTAGTGTCAAAGGCTCTATATGAGGGGCCTGGATCTTCTGTTGTAACTGCTTCACGCAGTTACACGCAGTAGTCAATCTCAATCATAAAATATTGATCCAACAATTTAGATTTGTTCTGTTAATTTTCACACAGTTTAATCTCAGCCACTTATCTTTAATCGGACGGCTCACACGCCTTACTATTATAGCAGTAAATCTGCATCCCTATAGGAGCTACGCATTTTGTGCAAGTATCATCAAGAAGTGAAATTTTTTTTTTGAAGGAATCAAGAAGTGAACATCACATGGATAACACAATCAATGTGGGGACTAGTCCCAGATAATTTTATATTACTATCATCATTAGCAATAAATAACTTCATTTTCAATTGCATGATCATAGTTGATTAATTGGAAATGGTAGGTAAATTTTGAAAGAAAAAAAAAATCAAATTCTTTGCAACTGATCATACATAAATCAAGGAATATTTTTTTCATGAATCGTTTTCTGATATCCATAAGGAATCTAAGCTTTCTCTCAAGTCAAAAGTAAGTTTGGATTTCATACACTTTTTTTATGTCAGGCTTGCACGCTAATATAAAATAAAAATATAAAAACATAGGGTTATGTATACTTTCAGATATTTGTTTGAGAAGAAAAAGTTGTCAAGAGTACCTTTTATCAATTAAACTTCCTTACCTAACATTATTTGTCTAGGTCAGTTAGAGTTAAGTTTTAGTTCACTATTGCACTTTATTTTGTCATCAATTTCAATTCCAATGTGCTAGTATAGCAGAATTACCTATAGCTACTATATTCTTATGATATCTACTTCTTGACTATAGTTACAGTAATATATACAATTTTAGCTTAATAGTATAGATAGATAATATCAATTTCCTTTTTTCTCTTAAACTAGAAAATGAAAAGTTTGATAAATGCAGGATGAAAACAAAACAGTTATTGTCTCTATATTTAGGACGTACTAAGTACAACCAAATTCATTTTCTTGCGACACAAGGCATTTCTACCTACAAAAAATAGACATGCATTCGGCCTATTTTCAACTTGAAAACAAATAGATGTTTAGTCTTAAACTAGATAATGCGTCACTGTTTATGTTGGCAGTAGTTATCTAGCATTCATAATTTTCAAACCACAACAACTCGTTAGTTTAATTAATTTTTGGTCCCCAAGTTTCCCACATTATTGCAATTTCAGTCTTAACCCGCATTTTGTCTCCAAAGAGTTGATTTTATGTATTTTCTCTTCAAATTTGAAATTAGGGCCAAAATCTCCACCTTTGGACTCAAAAATCACTAGTTTTTGGGTAAAAAGTATTGATTGACGTGAAAATTGGAGACCAAAACCCAAATTTAAAAGTAGGGGGACTAAAATCCTATTCTAGCTAAAATACGGGTAGGATAAATACATTAGCTAATTAAATTTATTAAATTTGTTCACAATTGATATTATGTACAAGTTGATCATTCAAGAGAGATAATTAACGTTTGCTTCTATCATAGTACTTATTACAAGCTATAAAAAATTTGTAAGATTATTAAAGCATCTCCAATGGGTGATGTTTTTCCTAATATATAGCATGTAGAGCTTATTAGCTATTCCTATTGGAGAAGAAGGATTGATATTGAGATGCAGGGCTTGTACAAACTCTCTTTCACACACACATAAATTACATCATATTTCAATTGAATTCAATGATAAAAAAAATGGTCCTATATATAGGTAATAGGTATATATAGGCCCGATTATAGTATTGATACAATTCATAAGAACTAATTAGAACTAGGTATTGATTATAATGTTTATTTTTTAAAGTTATTGAAAATAATAAATTTGGTGGATCTCTATTAATTATTCTTTAATTAAAAATAAAATAGCTATTAAAAAAATTGTAAACTTACTATTCTCTCGTCCAGTGAGTGTATATAGAGTATAGAGTAGATAAAAATTACTTTTGACCTAAACAGTGTGTCATTCACCTCTATTAGAAATCAATAATAATAAATAAAAAATATTTTAATATATACTTTCTTGGTTTAGTATATAAATTATAATTAGATAATATCAAATTAATATTCTAACTTTAGTCAATGAAATTATTTTATTTAAAGAAAATAGAAGGAAATAACTCAATTTTAATAAATAAATAAATTAAATTATTCATTTTCATATGTACTATTCAAACACTTCATGACAACATAGTTTTTAGATAAAAAATAATAATTATTATTATTCATCTTCTCCTCCTCCTCCCTTTTACAAATAATTTATTTATTAAAATTTAATTTGAATAATTATAATTTCATTATTTAATTTCAACATATACGAAGGATGCATATTATATTTAGCATTTTGGTGCTAAATACAAAACAAATTTTTTATTAAAATAAAAATGTTGATTTTAAAAAACGTATGGAATATAATTTTTTAGCACAACCTCTTCATTAACCGGGACTATAATACATGCAAATGAGACCCTGATTTTCCTTTAACCACCTTCATATATAAAATTTTCAATTCAATCAAGTCAATTGCAGTTAATGGTTTAAATTTATTTTTGTTAAATTCTTTTTCTCAATGAATTGTTTTAACTTTATGTGCAGTAATAAATTTAAAAATTTATTGTATAAATTCATTTTGTGTTTTTCATAAGCAAATTCTACAAATGTGTAACTTGGATCATATCATTTAGCCTTCTCTCTATCCATGTCTTAATTATATTATAATATCTTTGTTATTGTTTTTATAGGGAAAAAATGGTAGACACTTGTAGTATTCACCTTTATAAACTGAAATGTTGTTTTTATGTAAGATACTATCTTCCATATTCAATCGAAAGTATTTGAATATAAATGAATTGAACTTTTACTTCATGTTCTATATTGTTGATAGTTACATAAAGACTCTAAGTTTAGACTACTAAAATATATTGTAGTTTTCATTTTTGTAATATATTATAATTAACTCATAAATAGAAGTCTCATTCATCCTATTCTCCTTCCTTCAAATATTTTTTTATTCTCTTCTCCAAATTCACAAGAAAATATCATCATAACCAAATCAAGTAACAAAAGGAAATAAGAAAATTAGAAAAGCAGACTAATAAACATTACATCAATAAAAAAAAAGTAGGGCTAGAAAATTTGGTCAATCTAAGAGTTATACTATGAAAATAGAAACTTAGTAAACAATTGTAAGTTTGTAACTAATTAACCAATTTATTCATTACACAATGACCGAGTAAATTACCATAGGTAGGGAATATGAAAAATAGTAGTTCAAAGGTTGGTGTGACGAAGTCTTTATAAAAATATAATAAGACATTAGTAATTAATAAAAATATAACTAATGAGTTTATTAATATAATTATTTTAATTTGTAACTTACAACCTTTCATTAACCTTTGTTCAACTGTTCTTAATATTTTAAGAAATATATTTATTTTTTGTCTAAATATATTATTTGAGTGATCATTTTATTTTGTCATTTGTAACATTTTTCTACAAAAAATATTTTGTCATTCTGTATTTTATTTTACAAAATATTAAAATATCTAAGTTGCAAAGTTCATGAGAAATATGTTATTATTTAATGAGCTCTAACATTTCTGTGTTCTATATTTTTCAAAAGTATATAAACATGATAAATTGATAAAATATACTAAAAATATAAATGTGCAAATAAATACAGATTTTTTTGATAAAAAGAAAATAAATATAGATGATAATAATTATCACTATGTTCATATAAACTAAATTCAAAAATTAAAATAATTCACTCAAATTTATATTTATAAATTGTTGAATTTTATCCAAACTATTTGGTCGACCTAAAAGGAACTTGAGTCTCTATCATGTCGTAGAAACCAAAGAATAGTAAAGAGGTGAAGAGTAAAAAAGAGCTGAAAAATTATAATACCAAATTGAAGAGCTACCATCCTATAGTTTCTTAAAGAGAGTGATGATGAACACCCATTTTTCACAAACTTCTTGAACAACAACGATGCAACTTCAAATCGGTTGTTCCTTGGGAACTCAGAAACAGATGGGAAAACTGCTTGCAACTTACCTACAATATGAGATTCTGTGCATCCCATATTTATCGAGAAGGAAATACTAGTGCCGACAGTTTTGCTAATTTTGGTTTATCTTTGTCCTCTTTTGACATATTTTGGTTTGATGTTATCCCTGAGTTTGTCAGGGGAGAGTAAATTAGGAATAGGTTGGGAATGCTCAACTTTAGATTTACCACCTTTTGAAAAGGTTTTGGTCTAATCCTCCTTTTCTTTCTTGTACTTTCTTTTCTTTTTCAATGAAATGAGCTGATGCTCTTTACTTAAAAAAAAACGATGCAACAAAATAAAAATAAAAGTATCCTTTATCTTCTTTTCTTAATTCTAATAAAAAAATTCACATACTCATTAAGGAATAAAATAAAATATGAAAGAAAGTTGGAAAAATATACTAACAAACATCATATAAATAAATAAAAAGTAGAGTATAAATATTTGACCAATCTAAGAGTAACCTGACTCCCTATCATATCATAAAAACCAATTGATAATCAAGAGATGAAGAGTAGAAAAACAGTAATACAAAATTGAAAATGTTCTATCCAATTATTGCTTGAGAGTGGTGATGAACAAAATTCAAAATTTGGTGCCAAAAATCACTTATTATAAACACAATCTTTTTCAATGTAGGACAAATAGTCTCATTAGTAGAAACTAAAAATATTGAGATCATATTAGTGGTTCTATATATAATGAGTGAGTGAATATTTGTAGTTAAGAAATATGAGTTATGGAATTAAAAAAAAAGTAGTTCAAGGGTTAATAATAATAATAATAATAATAATAATAATAATAATAACAATAATAATGAATGCATTGGAGTTTATGATTTATAAACACGTAAAGAATGTGTGAAGCTAGTGGATGTGTTTAATTGGAGATGAAATGAAGAGATTTGAGAGATGATAGAAAGCTTTTATAGAGTGACACATTATCATAAAGCTTGCATGAGAACAACTCAAGTTTCCTTTACAAAGATATATATATATATATAGATAGATAGATAGATAGATAGATAGATAGATATTTTATCCCCACAAAATTATGACTATTACTTTTTCCATCTTATATGTTTCTCGTGCGCCCTATTTTTGTCCAAAATACCATTGGTTCAGATTATATAATCCATACAAGATTTCCAAACATTTTCGGATTATATAATCTGAAAATGTCTTTTACCAGATTTTTTATTTGACTTTGGTTTATTTTATATTATTTAGATGCGAAAATAGTATCTTTTTATGAAACGCCAACGATAGAAACACATTGTTGTAGAAGGAAGATAAGGAGAGGGGAGAGAGTGTGAGATGATGGTGTGAGAAACGGTGAAGATTTGGAGGCTATTTACAGGGGATGGTTGCATAGAGTGTAACTCTCTATAATGTTGGTCAAAAAGCATGTTTCAAAAGGGTTTTACCAACCATTAATGTTGGTAAAAACCTTTAAAAACGTGTTTTATATGGTGCAGATCACCGGCCAAAACATTGACTCGGTTCTATAATCTGAAATTCTGCACATGGTTTTCAGATTATATAATCCGAATTTATTCGATACTAGGTGAAAAAATGAGAGAAACTACATACCTTATGTAGGGAGAGGGACATTTCGAATAATATAATCCAAAAAAAATTAAGACATGATTATTTTTGTGGTCCAGGACGCCCAAAAACCTCTTTAAATATGTCTCCTTGTTTTCATAACCCGTAAACCACAAAATAACTATGGAAAACTCTGTCTTTGATCTGAAAACCAAGTTAGCTGCAGTTTACTATAACGGGGGAAACTACCCCATATGTTCAGGATTCACATTGATGTCACCCTCTCCAGGTTGAAGGATCAACTAGATCAAATCAACCGCCAACTCAACTACATAGACACAAACATGGTGGATGGTGTTGAGTATTAATGTCCATCGACCAACTTAGCCGGGAGTGTGCGGTTCTGCCGGATGAAGCTCATGAATGGTGATGACGTGAGAACCATGTTCTCGATCTTTGGTTGGTACAATACTAGATGGCCGATCGAGTTGGTGATAAGTGCTCAAAAGTAACATATTTCATGTGTTAAGCTAGGTATTTTAGTGACTTGTTCTGCAAGTTATCTAAGGAAAAGCTACCAAATTATGTTCTTTTAACCATTTATACTTTACATGCCTGATTTTCCCCTTCTTATGCAGGAAATGACAAGCAAGGGACAAGAAAGAAGCTGACGAACTAAAGTCAGTACGCTTAAGCGTCCTCAGCACGCTTAAGCGTCCTCAGCACGCTTAAGCGTACTAGGTCCA
>Ga0315913_1007538_pt1 | contig 13032 bp, 7 predicted proteins | sample MpolsnodulesMG_FD_207736 | JGI IMG/M metagenome (GOLD analysis project Ga0315913, IMG submission 207736) | Medicago polymorpha root nodule microbial communities from Los Angeles, California, United States - small nodules | ecosystem: Host-associated > Plants > Roots > Nodule | place: USA... | reverse complement strand
GATTCGTTTCAAAAAATTAGCTTCAGCTCAAAGGGTCATTCTAAATCTTCGAATGACACCATCAAAATCTCAACTTTGTCCGATAAAGGTGATTCACATAACCATAAAATTTCACGTTTTGAAGGACACCCTTTTTTGGATTTGTATAAAAATGGTTACTTTGAATGACCCTTTTCTTGATGATGGGCTTAATTTCACGTTGTTGATGCATCTAGTGATGGAAGCATGTTTCAGGAAGGTAATTTTGAATATTCTTGAGAAATATGAAGAATTTTGTTGAGCCCCAAAGTTAGATGTTTCAATCTAAAATTAGAAATAAATTAGTTGGGTTGAAGTTGTGGTGGGAGAAATGAGTGTTGTTGTTGTTACTGATAAAGAAGAAAAAGGGTTGTTATTGTTGTAGTTTGAGAGGTAAAGTGAAGAAAAGGGTTGTTTTTGTTGTTGTTGTTGTTTCCTTTCTTTTTTCCAGATTTTGAAGCTCACGTGATATTCCTTCTTTCATTTCCTTTTTTATTTATTTAATTTCATTTATATACATGTGGTATTTTTATTTTATTTTTTTATTTAAAAAAACACATGTGGCATGACACCTAGTTTTGACCAAGTTAAAATTGATGTTTTGCAAAAGGGGCTAAAAATGAGGGGGGATTGTGACCATTTTTTTTAATAGGGGGCCAAAATTGCTACATTTTAAAACTTAAGGGGTAAAAAGTGGGTTTAAATCTAAAATATAATGTCGTGAATTTAAAAATATAAGAATAATAATGCTGTAATTTTAAATTTACGACATTTTATTTTTAATGGCGTTACACCCTTTTCCTCCTCCTCCCCCTCGTTATTTTTCTCTCCTACTTGCCCTCCTGGTTTGGATCCTCTTCGTTCTTCTTATATCACTCTTATGTTCCTACCCCACCTACTATTCTTATTTATACTTGATTTTGTTGTTGTTGTTATTACTACAATTATTATTATTATTATTATTATTATTATTATTATTATTATTATTATTATTATTATTATTATTATTTCTTTTATAATTATGTTGTACCATTCAACCCTTTTTGTTGAGGTAGTGCCGCCATTGGAAGAGGTAACTGTTATTGTTATTGTTGTTTCTCAATAAAATGGAAGGTTTTAATTATTTTTAGTTGTTTCTTATTAAAATATCCATCTTTTATATAAAAAAAAGTAAGAAATTAATCTATATCATTAATAATCGAAATTCATATGCATATTAAAAAGTTTTGACTCTACCTTACACAACACCAAATGAAAATGTAAATTACAAAGACAATTGAAATTCATGGCCATCAAATGTTTCCTTGGTATGGGACGTTTTAATTGTGTTGTAATATAGTTTATTTCATGTTTGTGTTGTGTAAGGTGTATTGTTGAAACTTTTTTAAAACAATTCATTGCATGTATTAACCCAATATATGTATGTATAGTATAATTTGGTAGACTTGGTACGTATTAGCGAATATTTTCTTCATGCAAGCCAATATATGTTTGTGTTGTGTTTCACATATCTAATATTTTTCAATACTTATTCTTCCTCCTTCTACTCGAACTTGTTTGTGTATTCATTAATAGTTGAAACTTTGACGGTTGGTATAATATTTAATTTCTTTATGTAAGTATCTATTATTTCATTAACGTTATACCTCCTATATGATCTTATTCATTATCAACATGACTTATGTTTGTCCTATGAATTGAATAATGTATTTATTTTGAGCTTGTTACCTGAGATGTATCCCTTGCCATTTGGTTTCAAAATCCACATCATCTGATCCTTGAAATTGCCTCTCCTTGTATGCTTCTCCATCGCCTCCTCGTTGGCTTCTCTATGCAGAAACTAATAATTTACCAAAGTAACATTACCATCAACTTTTACATCAGCAACACCATTAAATGCATATGTGGTAGAAACTATAAGATCGAAGAATAAATGCATACTTAAAATAAGAGTAAGAAATGAAATTAATAAAAACTATGTATAAATAAAAAAAAATTAAATTTATTGAAATAGGATTAAATTGATCTAAAAGCTTGAGCATAGGTATGTCAATTTCACGTCGTAAAAAGCTGGAGCAATCAGATGAAGTAGTTTTTCTTGTTCTTATTTGAATATTGGATGACAAAGGGATTTGAATTTGTAGAATAACTATGAAATATAAAGTAGTTTTTCCTGAATCATTTTTGATGAGCTCCATATGTTTCCATGAGCCATTCCTTACTGATTCAAATGTTGTTTAGAAAGAAGAATTAGAGCAAGCATATAAAGTATAGATATACTAATTAATTAAATAATGTGCACAAGGAGTTTTGGCAAATTGTAGCTAACTGGCTAGTACTCACAACAGAAAATAATTATTTGTGCATATCATGGTGATCGTCATAGTTTCGCTAAAAACTACATTTTAGAGTTTCAATAACATCTCAATGCTCCTATGATTTTTTCAAACTCAAAGCTTGATTTCAAATTAACATGCACCAAGTCATTCTAATATTTTATGCAACTCAAAATGTCTTTTATCACGCATAAATATGGAAGTACACCTGAAAATTTAACACATGCAAGATCTAGTTAATGACATTTTAAAACTATGGTTTGAATTGTATTATTTGAATCTCAATCACAGTATGTTATACTAATCTTTTTCCACTTTTTATCTTCTACAATTTCGACATTTTAAAAATACACACAAAAATCAAATAGTGTTTGACATATGACAACTTATCATTTCACACATGGTTAATGAATATGTGTGTGTACATGTCTGTGTGTGTGTGTATTGGATAATTTTTATAAGCAAAACTTGGAAGCTTCATGAACTACTGATATCTCAACTATGTTGGCATCTCAACAAAATAACAATTGATATGCAGCACCCCAAAAAACACTTACATAAGAAAAAGTAACAAAAATATGGAAGGACATAAGCCATACCAACAATGTAACGGACAAACGCTAGCAAAGTTGAACAGTTAATGAAGTCATGATTGAATAATTTATTACTAGTCCAATGAACTATAGGAACTACGATTTTAGATGTCTTCAATTATAATTTAGTAACTTGTTATAGATTCAATGAGCTTTGTTAATTCACAATTTGGTTAGTATTGTACAAAATTGACGAAATTGTCGGGTGTACAAATACAAAAGGCATCTTTCATAGTTAACTTTATTGTGCAATCAATTGTTCTATTGTAAACTAATTATTTGTAGCTAGCTACAAAAGATCCAGGTCTATATATCATAGTTGTTGCATTGATCATGGTAATGACATAAAATCTATTCAATATATATCACAAATTGAAGAAAAAAATATCACATAATCAATGCTCTTAATCCATTTGTAAATTTCATATGTTGTTATTGTATTTATTTCTATCTCATCAGTAATAAATTAGGGCAAACAAGAGAGAAGATTTACGACAAGATTTACAAATGGATGATTCCAATGTTACAAATTCCTTTTTCTGGATTTACGATAAATGGTTGATCTTGCAATGTGTGATTCTTCAATACTTGATTAGTCTACAAAAAATATGAACAACTTCAACTTAAGATAGATATGGGATATATATACATAAATCATGGCATTTTTTAAGTATCTTTCAACTGAATTGAAAAAAAACTAAGTTAGAAGATCTGGGATATGCTTGAATTGAAAGTATAAATTTCTGATGATCAACATACAACAAAAACATGAAAAGATTTAAACTTTAAAACCAAACAAGATGAATTAATCAAAAGACATCATCAACTTAACAAGTTATCATGAATACAAACATCAAAAGACACGAATATAAATTTCTGATGGTCAACTTACAGTGAAGTTATGAGAAGACTTAAACTTTAAGACCAAACAAGGTGGATCAATCAAAAGATATGATCGATTTAACATGAATATAAACATCAAATAGAGATCATCAAAGAGAAAGACAAAGAACATGGTTGGAAAACATATAATAATGATAAGTAACGTACTTGATTATGAAGTGAGTGTAATGAAGAAGAAACAACCTTAAATTTTATGCAGATTCGTATGAGAGAGAGAGAGAGAGGATGTTGAGACTGCACGTGGATACATCGTAGTATATACTACAATCAAATACACAACTTCAATCACGCATATTAAGAAAACATGATAAATAAATAAAATAGAATGATTCTTTCACCGAAATATGTATATTAATATTGATGCACAAAACATTAATTATATTATACAATTAAAAAAAAAGCAAGTAAAGTAAATTGGAAACTAAAAGTGACAATCTTTTTTAGACGGATATTTTTGCAAATGTGAAAATATTTATAGAAAAGAGGCATTAGATAACTATGTACAGTTTTCAACATCTTAAACTCAATCATTAAAAAAAATAGTTTTTAAGGTGTAAAATATTTTTTGCATAAAAAAAAGTTATAAAATAAATGTGGTCAAAAGAGGTAGAAAATATTTTTATACTCATTTAATACATTCAAAATTTGTTTATATTTATCATTATTGATATTATTTTTATCAAATCATTATTAATTATTATGTTGAATTTTAATAAATAAAAATAAATGTTGAGTTTTAGTCATAAAAAAGTTAATGTTGAGTTTTAGTCTAAAAAAATTATTAATGTTGTGTTGATAAGAAGAGAATATTATTGTAAAAATAATTAATAAATAAATTTTGTAGGTTTTTGACGCATGTATAAGGATTATTAACTGTCGTTCGTTAGAATTAATTAAAATATTTTATAGGTGTGTTATTTGAATAACAATTTGTATGAGAACTTATGATACAATCATGGATTTACAAATAAAAGTATGCATTGACACGAAAATCAAAGTAATAGAGAGATGAAGTAAAAATATAATGTGAATATGAGAGAGAGAAAGTTGTCATAAAAATTTTCACAAAATGGTTGTACAAATATTATTTCTGAATCTCTTATCATTTGTTAAAAAAAAAAAAAATGGTCTTAAACCCTTGGTTCTTGGGGATTGAGTTTGTATGGGAGCATGTGTGTGATAGTTTAGGTCGTTTCACATCACACATATTCTCTCCGATCACTATTATCAGGGCCGGCCTAAGGGCCAAGCAAGGCCTCAATTACTCTTGGTCATGAATTTTGGATGAAAAAATCACAAACATTTGCACAACATATCTAATTACCAAAAAGGCATCAATTACTCTTGGTTATGAATTCAAATTTTGATCAAAATTGATTTTATATACATATACTATAAAAAAATAAAATAAAGGCCACATTAAATTTTTTGCTTCAGGCCTCATAATTTGTTGGGCCGACCCTGACTATTATAAGCAAAACTTCATTTTTTAGATATATTGGATAATTAATGTATCTAGTTTATAATAAAAACTAGATATATTAATTATTCAATATATCTAAAAAAGTAACGTTTTGCTTATATGAGTGATCGGAGGGAGTCCTTTATTTGGACCTCATGAAGTGTGGGGCTGTTTTAACCTCTCAAGTGGCTTATGTTCATTAATCATGACTTTATTGAATTGGACAGTAACCGTTGTGACTGATACCTATAACGCTAAAACTGATTTATCTGAGTATGCAGGGTTATAGTTATGTGTGAATCCCTGTTAAGTTTGACAAAAATTACAAAGTTGTGTTTACTAGGCGATAAAAAAATGATAGTGCTCATGTTTTGGCAAAGGCATCTACCAGCTATGCTACTCGCAACATTTATATTTCCATTCTTCATTGTATTTGGACTATTTTATTAAATGAAATGCCTTGATTTTACTTGTATAAAAAAATAACATTTATCTCCATATTCACTTATTTCAGAATAACTTGTATCAGTATCCTTGTCATAATTGTGAGCCATTGTAGTTTCTTCTGGGCTTATACTACTTGAAATCCAAATAAAGTGTTAGTGTACTTACTACTGACTATTGTTATGTTGCTTCAATGATTATTTCCTTTAACAATTTCTCCATTGATTTGAAAAATTTGAAAATAGAACTGTGTTCAATCCTTGAAACCTACAAGGAAGGTAAAACAACGGCAGCCCGGTGCACTATACCGAAATTGTATGACTGGGACTTACTAGAGATCAGACATATAAACACAGCCTTCAAACGGTCTCAAGAAATATCTAACCGGTATTCGTTTGCTTGTTTCTGTTTTTATACCAAGTAATCACACTGATTAATAATTAAAATCAATTTTAATGCTAGAATATATGAAAGTGTACGAGACTAAATTTGCTACCTTAAGTATTATTCAATTCATTCCAATCTCAGTGTGTGAATTAGGAAAGGAAAATAACCAAGTGCAATATTGATTGATAGATGAATAAACATATAAGAGAAAACTCTCAATCCTCACTCTATTTATCCCTCTATGAATGAAAATCTTTCAGTTTTGTACTTGGAATCCAATGCCTCGTCCCCATTTTCTTCTGCAGTTTCTGAAAATCTTATGTTGTTCATCGTAGGCATTCATGAGCACTTAATAGATTTTTAAACCTAAAAGAGTATCAGAATAATTTCCACTGTCATAAACATTGACGAAACCACTCATGATTTTTCACAGCACATATGCACCCTGCACTTTTCCCTCATCAATATTTGCGTTAATTTTCTTTTCAATCGAGAAAATGCTGTGATTTATTCTCTATTTATCATTTCCTTCTGTATTTAGAATCTAACTCTTGTAGAACTTCATCAACATATTTAGGTCTACCTAAACAAAGTGTGTGGAAATATTCACAGAAATTGTTCTGAAACAATGTGCCAGAAAGTAATATTCTCAATTCTGTTGGAAGTTTCATTAAACATTTCCTCAACCTTGATTTAGTGTTTCGATGATTGTGGACTTTATCAAGTATCAAGATTTCAGGGATTTCTCTTAACGTTTTAGCATCTATTTTCTGTGTTGAAATTTTGTATTTTCTAGTCTCATCACAAGAACACTAGAGTGTGAATGCCACTTTTGGATCTTGCGAAGACAATCCAAAACATGTTTCACATCACTTGAAGGTGTTGAACTCCTGTCGTTGAACCTCTCCTGGATCAACGGGCGTGGATAATATACACCAGAACAGGAATCTTCCAATTTTTGAACTCCTTGTGCCAGTGTAGAGTCTGGTTTTTGGTGCAAGGGCTAACATAGACAAAAATATCATATGATGCTCCGTCATCAGGTGGGTCTGAGAAGTAGTTTTGTAGCAGTAGCGTTAAGGGTGTGTGGAAAACAAAGATTTTGAAAATATAGTAAACATTATGTTGAATGGAAACTGAGATGGATGAAGCTTGACAACTTATTTTGTATTTTTAAACTGTAAATTTCTTTAACAAAAAAAATTGTAGTGATAAACATAACCATTTCTTAAATTGAAATCCAAAATTGCATTCAGCTAACATTGACAGCAATGATAACAAGCCTGTGGATCAAAACATTACCCCGTGATAAAACCATATTCAAAATTGTATTACCCCGTGAAACCTCTACGCGAGATCTAAAACCTCCGTCTCTCCCTTTGCATCGGAAAATACTTGATGACATTGAATTTCTGTGACTTGATAATTCTAGTATATTTTTTATTAAAGAGAATGATAGATGTATAATTAAAATAAATTATTTTGATAACAGAGAATGATTACGAGTGTGTTAAAACAAACGTGCCCTTGGCTTTTATCTAAATTTTAGTATTCTTTTGCCGATATATTTCTTTTTTCCAGAGACTGTTTAAGTTCACAAAACATGTAAAATGTTATATCTATAATGAATTTTTCTCTACCAAAAGCTAAAACAAAATGAAGAATAGCAATTCATTTCCGCATACATATGTTAGCACCATTTGAATATGGCATTCTTAAAGTGGGAAGGAAAAAAAATCAATCCAATTTTCTCATGTAAAACCCCTATATCTCATTTGCTAACCAAAAAAATAAAAAATAACCATACCCACATGTTTTATCTTCAAATTTACAAATCTTCAAGCAACGTGTGAACCAAGAAATCTGTTCAATTTTGGTGTTGTTTCAAGGATAAAATAACTTGGCAAATAGAAGCTCGTTCCAAGTATCTTGAAGTCCAGGTAAACACCAGTGTATACAATCAGAGTAGCTAGCAGGGTTAGCTAGTTGTTCTGGAGTCAATGGATTCCATTGCTTTTTGTAGATTGATGTATGTGCGTCTTTACGGTAGTTGGAAAGTTGAGTGATGTTGAGAAATGTTATAGGAAATTTTGATTTTCTGAACTCTTCTCCAATTACTTGCATTATGCTTTTCAATGAATCAGATCCCCAATATGAGGGTTCTTCAATTGGAGTTGTTTCATTGTAGCAGTTCCCTCCTGGTTCCCCTCCCCACTCTATACTCCTGCCAAAATAATATAGTACTTTGATTAACAATAAGTATGATGCAATTGGACTTGTGTGCAGTGTTACTGCACACAGTCGGCTAGGAGGTAAGTAAACTATGGTTAAAAATTGTTCTATCCAAGATTCGAGCCGGATCTCTAGAATGATTCGTTTTTAAAATGTTTTATTGTTCTCGGGGAGGATTGTCTACCCGGGGAAGACATTAGTGGCTTGAAGGGGTTTGATTTGTCGACCTTAGGGAAGTGAAAGTCTAAGTCCGTCTTTAACCACTTTTAGCGTTAAAAATTTTGATGTTGTATGGCATATGTGTAATAATCAAGAATTATTCTTAAATATTGGTGTGCGTTCGATCAAGATCAAACATCCCAAAAAGTGCAGATTTTAACTTGTTTTATAATTGAAAAATCTAGACTTGAATCTCGACCGTTTTATCTTTAATCGAACGTCCAGATGTTTTTAATGCGTGAAAGCGGGGAATCCCCGACGGCAGGGAATCCGAGTTTGTGAATTATAGTATACTCACTTTCCATGGGAAGGCGACATGCTGGTGAAGAAGACTCTAGTCTTGTTGGGATCCATGTTCACTTTCACCCATCTAAGCATACTTTTCATAGCCATGCGATAGGCTTCCTCTGTTTGCATCTCAACAATCTCTTTTACTTCATCCTTAAAAGAACCAAGCCTGAAAATTTGAGTAGACATTAATTAGGGGCTAATTATGCAATGGCATTTGCATAAAAAATGAGTAAATAACTTATCGAATATAGTGGATTAGGAACATACAATATCTTCATGTTGGAGCCAGTTACCCACCAAAGATAGGTGTTGAATACCAAAATGTCTGCGCCTTTCCAATAACGACCGTGCTTATTGATTGAACCCTTTCTTACAATTCTATCAGTTACCCTATGGATGACAGCATTATCGGAGTTTGATTCAAGAAGAAAAGGTGCCCAATAGAACTCAATTGTAGCATTGTATTCCTAATTAAATACAACAATATGAACATATAGAGAAAAAGAAAGAAAGAAAAGGATGGACATAATAACAAATGCTTCAATGCAGATTTGATCATCTAATATTTTGTTTCATTTACCATTTTGGTCTCTCCATTTTTAAATCCACAAATTTGGCCCCTTAATTTTCAAAATGTCTGGCATCTTCCCCGTCTATGCATTTTGGGTTGATTTTTGCATGATTTGGCAACTGAAATACTTATGTGACAACTAAGTTGATGGCATAAAAATGAGTTCTAAGTTAGAATCCACCTAAATAATGATCCACATCAAATTTACGTGTTTTTTTTATATAGACTATCATATATTTTGAGAAAATAAAAATTAGTTGTCAAAATAGAATCCACTTAGACGGTTTCACATCATCAACCAAGTTGTCCCATAAGCATCTCACTTGTCACATCATCAAAATTCAACCTCAAAATGTATAAATGGGGAAGAGTCGGTCATTTTGAAAACCAAGGGACTATAATCGTGGAATTAGATATCGAGGGACCAAAATCATGAATAAGGCAAAATAAATGGACCAAAATTTATTTTTAAGTCTAAAATAATGCATCTGAAACTATTGAGAATAAATTGCACATAAGCTATGAGTAAGAGGTAGCTAGCTACCTTGGCTGTGAAGACAGTGAGAGAATCAAAGGTTTCCATAGATTTGGCATGTTGGGGAATGAGATGATGGAGAAGGCATATCAAAGAGACATACTGACCCCGATTGAGGGAGTCCCCAACAAACATCATCTTCTTCCCGCGAAGTGTTTCTAGCATTAAACTTGCATTGAATCTGTAGCATTGGTAAAGATGTGTGTATTAATTTATTTAATTTTCTTATCTGCAGCATGCACTTTTGAAGAAATTCAAAATCCCAATTCAGGTGTGTGCATTCAGAATCCAACATAAAGCTAGTTTATTATATAATCAAACCAACAAAATTAGCACTTTCTAGAAGTAGAACTTTGAGGAAAAGAAATAACTAATGTACAAAGTTTTTGGTAGATAGAAGAAATGTGTCTGACCTAACAATTTCGACGTTTTTGTCCGTTGAGATAGGACTTATGGACAAAACTAATGTGCATTTTAGTAAAATGTTACTATTTGCATTTTTTTTTTGGTCAAGTACTATTTGCATATTTAATCTTGATGCCCGCAGCTTGTTGCCCGCTTGCCTTCTATTCAAATAATGGTTTATATATATATATATAATATTCACAGTATCTTGATGTAATCTTCATATTATGTTTTTCTTAACTAATTCTTCCTATTATTACGAGAATTAGTTAATTTCTTGCATCAAGAACCATAAAGAAAATTGATACTACAATCTATGTTAACTTGAAAATAAAATTTCCCATGGTTTTTCATTGGATCTCTTTTACATTTTCTACTACTAGTTGATTGGCTGAAACGGGAAAAGTAGGTCGTGTAGTACATTTGAACTTTATTGCCCAATTGGAGGACCCCATATGGTAAAATGACAGTGCATGTGGTTTACATTCTTAAACATGCTCTTAATTTCAATCATGCGCATAGAAACACCAGAAGTGTCAACCATCAAGAAAATAGTGGTCCTTGCAGCGACACTCTCAGCCACGGGCAATGATTCACTGATTGAGATTGCAACCTCCTAAGTTTGCATTTTCGTTGTTTCATATATCTTTCAATGCTATTCAAATATCGTTTTAGTCTCGTCATTTCTGACAAACCTTAAGATACTCAACTTTCTTATATCTTTAAAGTTTCTTATAGTTTAGGATATCTATTAATTTTGAATATATCTTATAATTTCGTGAATATATTGTATATATCATGCATTTGAAAATTTCTTTTTTCTTCACTAAATTATACTTTTAACTTGATCCCATAAGCTAAATTCCTGACTCCGTCCCCGCCTCAAACCATGCCCAAAATATTAGATCCAAGACAATTATGGCATGCATAAAAATAGAAAATATAAAAAGCATCAAAGATCAAGTTCTAGATGTCTGACTCGATTGTTCATAACCAATGTATGATCATACTCAATTACTCCGAAGTCATAAGCGTTTACATTATTAGAATAAAGACTTATTTTGGTGTTTCATAATTTGTTTGCGACTCAATTCAGTTCATAACAAAATATAATATTCAAATTAGTTCGTGACATTTTCATAGAAGATAAAAATGTTTGAAACTAATTTGATATTAATTTTTTGTCAAAAAAATAAGAACGAATTGTGTCGCAGCGAAATTATGAGGGACCAAAATTAGTGGCATTAAAATTCATTGTAAGGCCCCATTCCAGAAGAAACAGATAAAATGTCCTACTAAAAACAAAGTTGCTTATAGTGTATTGTAATTATTGTAATTGGTGGAACCTTACTGGAATTGTGAGATCGAATCTATGTCCTACACATATCAAATGTTATTCACACATTGCAAGTACAAACCCGCGTTCTTCGAATATAACAATATCAACCTTATGTACACAGATATCACAATGTTTACCTCATTGATTTTGTTCAATTATTTATTATAAACTATTGATGTTTTTCATTAATTTTTTTTTTGTTTGAAGAATTGATGTTTTTTCATTATTATGAATGCATAATAGAAAATAATAACACTAGAGAGGTGCAAATGACATTAGGTAGAGCGTAAAGCAATTAAAATTACCTTGAAAATTTAAAGTGATCTTTTTTAGATCCTTTTTATTTTTACAAATATAACGATTATTATAGAACTCTTTTAAAAGAAAAACAATTATTTTGACAAATAAATTAACGGATATGTATTTTTTTTGTTTTGTTAACGCTCTGATTCGTTAGGTAGAGAGCTCTAGTAATCCGAAGTTCAATCATAAGGTAAGTAAATCTGATCAAAAATTGTTTTACACAAACAAATTTGAATTCCTTCAAAAGATCTCTATTTGAATTTCTTCAAATGATTTGTTTTTTTTTGGTAAAATTCGTTTATCACTCGAGTCTAATCAAGTTAAAGATAAAACTATAACTATTTTCACCGACAATATTGTACAGCCATTAAACTATTATTACACGAATAAAGAATAAAAAGCTCACTTTTGAAATTGAAAAGCTACTGAATGTTTTTTATTTATTTATTTCTCACGCAATGTATTGAATGTTTTTTTTTTACTTCTCCAATGTTTTTTAGATGTCGGTAACGCTTCCAACAATTACACTCTGACCCACCACCGTTAACTTAACCCATAAAAAACCAGCACGTATACAAAAGAAAGAAAAAAACATAAGCACGCTTACTTGGGAAGATCGCAACCGTGAGGCTGCCACCGCAACCGGCGGTACTCTTTATCCGGCCGGCCATGTTCTTGACAAGTCAACTGTGGTTGTATATACGGACACTCAGATTCTTCATATAATGGCCGTGTCAACTCATCCTTCACCCACCTTCCACTAAACAAATCACACTCTTTCTCTTCTTCTTCTTCTTCTTCTTCCTTTTTCTCCACCTCTTGAACGGTGTTGTTGGACTGAGTCACCGTTGAAAAGAGTACAGCGTGAGTTTCAGTTTTGGGGTGGAGTTGTTGGAGATGTGGGCGAAAGAGGAAGAGGAAGTCATGGGTGTTGAGGATGATGGCGGTGAAGAGGATGATGGATAAGAGGGTGAAGAGATAAGAAGAAAGACGA
>Ga0315913_1007537_pt1 | contig 13033 bp, 9 predicted proteins | sample MpolsnodulesMG_FD_207736 | JGI IMG/M metagenome (GOLD analysis project Ga0315913, IMG submission 207736) | Medicago polymorpha root nodule microbial communities from Los Angeles, California, United States - small nodules | ecosystem: Host-associated > Plants > Roots > Nodule | place: USA... | reverse complement strand
TTCCTTTGTAGAGTATGGGCAACTACCCCAAGTTCCAACACTGACATGAGCATCCATGACCTTGGTCACCAAGAACATGAATGGGTCTGTGATGAATGATGATGCCTTTCTCATCATTGAAAGAGTGGCTGTGACGTGGGGTAGGGAAGTCAATGCTCATTTACTCATAGTACTATTATTATTCATGAAATGAAGGTGAGTTCATTCACCTCACTTCAACACCATGATTTTTTTTTGAGTAAACTACTATTTTAGGTCCTAAAATTGCAAGTGTCCGACAATTTGAGATTCCAAATTTACGAAATATCAAATTGTTCCACGAAGTTGTCTAACATTAGTCACAATGCTTCCTCTGCCAAGTAATTCTGTTAGAGGTGTTGATGTTAAATTACTGTGTTTTGTCCACGTTGATGTCAAGTCACACGGAATCTTAAACACAAGTTTCATGTTGCTTAAAAACTTAAAATTTGGTTGCATATTGGACTCCTCATCAATGCTAAGTGGTTTTAGGATTTGATGATGGAAGTATAATATGCATAAAAATTTAGTTTTATAGATGAGTGGCCTGGTGGCCACACTCACACCCACTCTGGAAGGAGGAAATGTGAAAACCTAATATCGAATTCAGACATCGGCATCAAACGTCCTCACAACCAACCACTAGACTATAACTACGAGACCCTTCAACACCATCAGATGTTGAAGAAAATAGACATGACAAATTGCTTCCATACTTCTATGCCATCACCTACTCACCATGCATTATATGACACAGCTTTCTAATTCATATCACATATAACATTTGGAAACAAATTTAGAGTCAATCATCAAAATACTTGAAAGTTTAGATCAGGCAATTTAGTCTTCTAAATCAATCTAATAATATTTGACATTGAAGACTGTCAAATATTTTTAGTCTATTACCAAAATACATAACTGATAAAGTAATCTATGACATCTATGATCTATCAGTGCATTCAAACAATTCTAATGTATCTATACCACAGAGATTAACAGAAGTCCAAATAAATTTTGAGACAGACTCCATGAGCATTCACCGAACATTGTGTCAATTAAGCATTTCTCACCCTATTAGATAACACATGGATTGAATTGATTGACAGCTTTTAATTTCAAGGACTAATTTGTCATTTCATAAATTTAGAAGACCAAATTGTCTACCCAATAATTTCAAGAGCCAAAATGGTGATTCGTTCAATAAATTTTGTATTTTTTACTTTAAAAGAAATATAAATTTTATTGGAAGGAACTATTGTGAAATATGACAAATTGACAACCATTACAGGTACACAGCAGTCTACTATACAATGTTTTCCAGAGGAGTACAACTATGTCACATAAAAATATATCAATTTGCAATATACAATCTAAACGAGTTTTTCCCACCTCTTGATCATATATATCTATTAGATGGCTTCCCTTTATATTTTACCAAGTCATAAAGTAGGTAGATAGATACTAGCAACTACCTTCCCTGCATACACAAATCATATCGTAGAATAACCAAAGTAGTCAGCAGAGTACAATTCATAAGATGGAAAAAATGTGGTTGAGAGGGGAGACTCTGCTGAAGGTGGTTAGCCAGGCTACCCGACAAAGATTGGTCATTGATAAGAAACTTCGCACTAATAACATAGTTACAAAACAACATAATACAACTCATAAACAATAGAAACCTACAAAAACAAAACAACACTGAGAAAACATAAGCAAAATAAGTTAACACTTTATTCAGAATTCAGGTGTTTTAACACGCTTGATTCTTATACAATTAAAAAATAAAATGAAAAAAAAACATGAAATAAACCTAAAACAAACAGAATAACATTCCAGTGATACAAAGTAAAACCCAAGCAATGTGTGATTTAGAATGGATACAATCAACCAAGACTCAGTAACTGTATTCTCATGAAACTATAGCCGAAAGGGGTTGTAATAAACAAGCATTTGTGTATTAAAAATGCTTGCGAAAAAAGGGCTAGTAAAGGAACAAACCAAAGCTCTTTGGAAAACAACCGAGTCCACAAACCACGCCGCATGCTGAATTGATTGTCACATCAGCCAAGATAAGCATGCTGAATTTTACCACTTGCTGCTTCATTATTAATAACTTGATAAAAGTAATAAATTATGATTTCCTTATTCAGCAGTTCTATTGCGATTAGGCCAGAATTTCACATCTCCATAAATTCGCCATGAGAAACTCAATTGCATTGCTGCCAATTGCATTGCAATATTTAATATTCAATCCCAACAACGCCTGGCCTAATTTCATAAGGAAAGGCACACACTTGTTCGATATACCAGAACAGTCAGACATAGAGAGCACACGCAAACTAAGATGATCAGCACGAGCGAGAATGGCTATGCCTGCATTGGTGATTGCACACTTTGAGACGTCTAGATCATTCAGCAGGAGGCAGTTGTCTGCAACTGCAACCAGACTTGCATCAGTAATATTCTGGCAACCATCCAGCAACCTGTAAGGTTCACCTTGACAAGTCCAGCCTAACAATTCTCCAAAAGAGGGAGAAGGCCAGCGTCTGTTATGCCGCAAAGTCCAGTCAGATCAACACACTGAAGTTGGGGAAACAATTTCCCGATCACAGCCAAGCTAGCACTACCGAAACCAGGACAGTTTCGAATGGTTACAGATCGAAGATATCTGCAAGATGAAAGCATAAATACTTCCACTGCAATGTCTTCAATTCCCATACACTTCACAAGTGTAAGTGATTTCAACTTCGTTTTGATGATTGAAAGGGCATACAAAATCCCACAATTGGTGAATCTGTTACACTCTTCCAACTGCAAGTTCTCGAGAGATATTGCAGATCTGGCAAATTCTACCAATCCATGGTCGGATACAAAGCAACACTTACGAACGTATATCTGCTTCAGGTTTGGGAAACCTCTACCCATGGCTTCAATGCTTATATCGGTTACCCCCTGGCAGGAAGTAACAGTAAGTGACACCAGTTTCTGTAGACCTTCAACAACCCCCATCACCCTAAACCCTCTTTCGTTTACATTTCGAAGACCACTTAGAGCCAGATTCGTTATCGCTTTTCCACAATGGCCAATAACAGCCAGAGAAATATTGGTAATATTCAAAACCTGAAGCTTTACCCTTGACAAGTCGGAAGCCAGTGATAACATACTACACACACCAGGATCTCCAACAAGGGGACAATCCATGATAGAGATTGAATGTAACTTGGGACATAACTTTGCAACAGCTTGTAAACCCTCATTTCCAATCATAGAATATGATTCAATGTTTAAGGTTGTCAAGTTAGGGCAACCTTCAGCTATTGCAATCAAACTCGTGTTGGTGATTGAAGAAGAATGACACAAATCTAGCGTCTCCAACATATGACATCCTTTTGCAACCTCAGACAGACCCTTATCACCAATGGAAGACACGTTCCACAATGAAAGTGATATGAGAGAAGGGCAACCGTGAGCAACTGCCGAGAGACCACTGTCTGTGACACCTCGAACCCGGTTGTTTCCTCTGATAGACAGCTTTCCAAGTCCACCACAGCAAGCAGTCCCAACAACAATAGCAGAAAGCCTTACATCAGTGGCTTTCTTCCCTTGCAAACGCCTTGTAAGGTAACCATCACCTTCAGCATCTTTATCACTCTCATCTGAAGAGATTGTTTTCACACCAGATTCAATGTCATCTTTGCAAATACTGCTGATAAGCATAAGCCATCTTTTTGATACACAAGCACCTGAGCTTCTCTCTTTGCCACCTGGAAGCCGTCTGAATATCTCAAAGAGACATTCATCCGGAAGGATCTTGATACTAGGCTTAAGATCTTGCTCATGCTCAAGAGCTCCAAAGCTAAATGGGACACTAATTCGAGGCCGTTTTGTACGAGCAGTGCACATCACTAATAGTGTACACCCTACCCCCGGTATCCATAGAACCCCCAGGATACAGTTCACCACCACCTGAAAATCCATTCACAAAATCTAAATCATCCACATCGACACATGATTGTTCCAAATTATTATTATCATTATAATAAGATACCCCTTAAACAAAATTCACTCTCTATATATCACACACAACACCTATAACTTGCGGTCTATCATAGATCCAGTCATTTCTTTGTTATTCTTAATGAGCATCCTTTTTGCAACAAATTATAAGATAAACTGTTTTTCTCTAAGCATGCAACAAGATATATAACATCCATAGAAAGAAAGAAAAAAAAAACACTCTTTGTGTTAAGTTTAGTTATAATCCTATGATCAACTAAAACCACAAACTTGAAAACTTAAGACTTGAAGAATCAAACAATAATACATGCAGGAAAAAAAGAGCAATTAATCACAAGAAACACAAAGCAAGAGTGAAACACTAAAGGCAAATGAAATAGAATGAAAAAGGGATTAAGTAAACTTACTACTCTGATTGACACGACCAAGCATGAGCACAAGAAACAATATTCTACTCCAAATAAAAGCAGAAAATCACAAAGGGAAAGCACAGGAAGAATACACAAGACAAAGAGGTATATAACAGAGAAAAGGGTCAAGAGCATTAGTAGTCAAAAACTTCCTAAGGAGCAAAAAATGCAAAAAAGGAAGAAGCTTTCAATTAGTTTCTGTATTCGTGGAATGTAATGTAAATGTAAATTGAAAATGTTGTCGTGAAACAAAAAAAGTGGTTTTATATATTGGAAATTGGAATAAAAATATTAGGTGTCGTTCATGGAAAGAAAAAAAACACAGAATAGGTGCAATGCTACACTGCAGGATTTCAGAATGCAACGAATCCTTTTCTTAGTCCAACCATTCCAACCAACTCAGCAATACCACTTTCACAAAAACCAAAACCACTCTATATTTTCTTTTTCTGTCTTCATTAGTTTTTGGTCTTTAATATTTAATAAATTAATTATTCTTGAAATCTTTTTATTTTTTTCCTTTTTATGAAATAGGGCCGTTGAGGAGGTTGAAGAACCTTGCCTTACAAGGTGGTTAACCATATTTGTACTTGATATTGTCCGGTACATGAACATGGAGACACCGATTCCGTTATTGTAAATTGGTATTCAATATAACCACCACTAACAAATCTACTATTACAATGGGAATTCAAAATCTTTTATTGCAATATTAGATATGAAGAATGTGAAATCTTTTCATTGAACAAATACTAATTAACATTCTTTCCAAAATATATTCTTAATCATGAGTAACACAATCTTGTATTAGATTTCTATTATTATTTTGTAATTTAAAAAGAACTTGTGAGATGTCCGTGTTGAGCCACATGTCAAAAGGCAAAGCTAATTGAATAGGAGTTCAAGAAATAGCAGCAGTTCAATACAATGTAGATTGCAGAGAGTCCATTATGGTTGTTGTGATCTGAAAAATCCACTGTGAGAGCGTCAGGTCCCGCATTTTGCTTGCTAAAGCAGGACAATATGGTCACTCAAGCAAAAGATATTATGAACGGTACTAGTATCAGATAACAATTTTTAGAGCACTTTAATGCGGAATCTTTTACTAATAAAGACTTCAACCTATTAAAAACTCTATTAGACGAAGAATAAAATGGTACCTATTAGTTACCATCATTTATACATGGACTCTCTCTTCATCAACTAACAGGGTCTTTACCATCACCTATGCAAGGATTCTCTCTTCAACACCATAACTTTTTTTTTTATGGATGATAGGGAGGGTGGAAACCTGATATTGAACTCAGGCATCCGCATAAAACACCTTACAGCCAACCACTAGGTGTGTGTTTGGTTCTGCAGCAACGAGAATTGATTCTAAATGAATTGTTTTAGTTTTTTTGTCTTCTTTGACCATTTGTTTGCTCCCAACGGTTAGGCCAAGTTTATGGAGGGGGCTACACTTGTTTTCGATAGGGAGCCTTCTACTTTTCGAGTGTATCTTGTTTGGGTCTTGTATGTCTTATTACATGTACTTCTTTTAATAGATTTGCTGATTCAAAAAGTAAAATAAAAAATACATAGGTGTTGGGGTTCAAACTCAGACACCACTAGGTTACTCGACAAAAAAAAAAGGCTTAAACGCATTTCTTACCCCTTAAGTTTGCAAAGGTTGCAATTTTGGCCTCCTATTAAAAAAAATGGCAAAAGTGACCCCCATGTCTACCCCTTTTGCAAAACGTCAATTTTGACTCAGTCAACCATATGTGGCACGCCACCTGGCAATTTATTTAATTTTTAATTATTTTTTAATAAGTTATTCCCACACGTGTAATTAGCAAAATTAAAAAAATAGAAAATAGGCAGATTAAGTTCTGGCACGTGTGATGGTCTCACTCCCTTGAGATTCTAGGGCTTTTTCCCCCCACTTTTCCCCCAATTCCTTTCATCTCCCCTTATCTTTCCATAACTCATTTCATCTCATCATAACCCTAAAACCCATTTCAGCGAAGCTCCGTCTGAATCATCCATCACCATTTTCATACTCAAGATCTCACATCTCCGAAAATAGCAATTGGTTCGAAGGTTGAAGATAAAGTGGGCGACCGATTCATCGACAGTGAAGTTTGGTAAAACTTCGAACGGCAACAAAAACGTGGTCCCAGAGAAGATTCCTGACATGTATGTCTCAAAGTAAGTTATCTATTGTTTTGCTTTGTTTGTCCTACTCCTTTATTGAAGTCAGCATAGTTACGAGAATCGTATTTTATACGGTAGAAATACAGTATAAAAACCGTATTTTTAGTGTAACTTATTGTAAATTTCGTATGTATTTGAATACTCCTTTATACGTATATTGGTTTATTTATTGCTAGGTTTGCTGGATCCCACTACTTGAAGATAAGGTTTCATTACAAAGGCTATTTTATTTGTGACCTTGATTTTGCATATAAGTGTGGTAAGGTTCACGAGTTTGGGGGTGAGTGGAACATAGATGAGGTGAATCTCAATGATTTGGGCAAACTAGTAAGGGAGATAGGTGTGGAAGGTGACTATAAGTTGTGGTATGTTATACCTGGTGGAAGTTTGAATGGTGGTTTAAGGTTGCTGAAAACAGATAGAGACTGTGTGAGGTTCATTAATGAGTTTAACAATGAGGTAGCTGCTGATTTTTATGTTGAGACTCCATAAACTGAAGGATTGGATAGTAGGTATGACAGTGATGTTGAGGTGGTAGAAGAGGGAAAAGGTAGTGAAGATTCTAGCTCAGATGGTGAATACATAGCTGAAGGTGAAGGTAGTGAAGAGGAAGGTGAAGGTAGTGAAGAGAAACAATCTGAAGAAGGAAGTGTTGAAGGGTTATCAGAGTATGATAGTGAGTATGATGAAGACTGGGAGTGGACATCTATGTTGCCAGATCACACTTTGAATCCTACTGCTCCATCTTCAAGTGTGTTGCCTGTTGTAGTTGCTGCTGCTCAATCATCTTGGAACCCTGCTCCAACTACTTTATCTGATTTTGAGGATGACAATGCTGATTCAGAGGAACTAGAGAGTCCATAATCTTCATCTGATGATGGTGTTGGTAAGAAAAAATTGAACAAGTTTGTTTTGAATGAGAATGAGCAAGTTATCTTTGAGGTAGGTCAGGTATTTGCTAATGTTGAGTTAATTAAAGCTGTTGTTAAAGAGTATGCTTTACAAAGTAGGAAAAATGTTTATATTAAGTTAATGAGTTAATTTTGGCATGTAATTCATAAGTACTCTTTGCAATATTTATGTTATTTTGGGATGTAATTATGCTAAGTACTTTATGCTAAGTAATTCTGCTAAGACATGAGACCTATGATTTTTTGGTTTGTAATGCTAGGTGCACCTTTGGTGTATAACCTTTTGGCATGTAATGATAACTACTTTTATGGTGTTATTTCTATGTGCTTATTTAAGATAGCTTTTAACATTTAACTTTTGTTCAATAAGGTAACAATGATGCCATATTAACACAAACAAACAAATACTTTTCGTTAATTCATCACAAATTACATCAAACTTTAACAACACATAGTGTTTCATAAACACACTGAACACAATAAGTTACTAACATCAAGCTAAAATGCATAAAATTAAACCTAAACAACAGAAACTTAAAGACACTTATAGCAAACTACACCACACTCAAGACCAGCATAACCCCTAATATGACTATCACTTTCAAAAGACTTTTTTCCTTCTTCTTCAGTTCATTGTTTTTCTTCAACAACCCTCTAATGATTTTCTTCTGTCTATCTGGAAATTCAGGATCAAACCAACGGAAGAAGTTGCATTTCCTTCTCAAGAAAAATCTTCCACATCCATGTAATCTCCTTCATGAGTTTTCTTCTGTCCAAGCAGTCACCAAAGGAGAATCCACACCACAGTGACAAATCAACCCAGTTTTATGTTTGAATGTCGACCCATTGAAGCTTGAGGATGAATATTGAGACATTTTTGAAGTTTCTGGAAAAAACAAGGTCCGCTAATGGAGATAGAGGGATGGATGAAATAGGAGAAGATGAAGATGAAGGTTTGAGTCGGAATTTCTTGGTCGCAATTTTCTGGAAAAACAAAGGAGAGGATGGTGAAAGGAGTAAACAAATATGAAGGTTTGGAAGAGGAACATGAAGATTGTGTTTGGAAAAAGAAGATGAAGATAGAGATTATTAAAAGGAGGTGATATTACCGTTGCAAAAGCCCGCACATGCCTCACCTTTTTTTTGTTATTTTTGTTTTTTTAATCAATTATACGCGTGGAATTAAAAAAAATACAAAATAAAAATAAATACACAGGTGGCGTGCCATATATGGTTGACTGAGTCAAAATTGACGTTTTGCAAAAGGGGGTAGAGATGGGGGATCACTTTTGCCATTTTTTTAATAGAGGGCCAAAATTGCAACCTCTGCAAACTTAAGGGGTAAAAAGTGCGTTTAAGCCAAAAAAAATCAAAACATAAAATATACAATCAATTACATTTCTAAATTGTCACTCTTTCATTAATTTAATCACTAAACTATTAAAATCATGAAAAGGTCTCCAAAATATATTCCCATTGTTGACTTATCAAAGTTGATTTTTGTATTTTATTTGACTTATTAAAATTCATAGTTCAACAAGTTTGCAAAAATCAAGATAGTGTAAAGTCGTTCATCTTGTAAACTTCATATGAATATCTTTAAAAAAAACTTATTTGTTGGATCATTATTAATCATTTAAAAAAAACTTGAATATAGCCTAATGAGCAACTAATTTGAAAGGTTTAATCCCACCATTTGTTTATAGGGGCCTCATTTAAAGCCAAAATATAATTCGGTATGGACTTAGTTCATCAAAATTGACACTAGAAGAATCGAACCCACCTTAAGAGGAACCTACTAAAGTAGAAGTAAATGTCATTAGAAAGGGGTTGAATAGTGACCCTTTTAAATTGTTCTATGTTCTCTTAAAAAATAAACTATTGAGACTTTTCTTGGAGCAAGACAATTAGTAAAACAAAATATATGAATATGCAATATGTGAATAAATAAAGCGGAAAATAAAGAGTAGGGTTTAAGAGAGATCAAGTAGAGAAGTTATCCTGATTCCCCCAATGTGGGTTAGTCCAGTCCCCTTAACTTTTGTGAGATTACCCATTAGTTCTTATGAGTTTCTCCCTCCTCTTTGCAATATGCAATACTATATATTCTCTTAGCCTCATCAGGCTAACAACACTGCTATTAGTAGCTTCAACAAGCTTACATTATCACTCACGCTTTTGAAGAGCTTCAAGATATACAATCAACTATGTATTCTCTTAGCCTCATCGTGCTTACACTATCACTCACGTTTTTGAAAAGTTTGGGGATATACAATCAACTATGTATTCTCTTAGCCTCACCTGGATTACACCACTGATATTAGTAGTTTCAGCAAGCTTACATTATCACTCAAGTTTTTACAAGCTTGAGGACATACAATTAAAGTATAGTTTGATGTTTGGATCAATTTACAACTTTAAAGCCACTAAGAGGATGATAGGTTGTATTTCGTAATACTCTTAAGATGATGATCCAAAAATATAATTGAGATTTGTAAGAGTATTTGATTTTGAGATAGATGATGAATTTTTTCACTTGTATTTATGTTTATGACTCTCTTCAAAATTCATGTTTACTTTGTTGAGAGAAAACATGTATTTACAACCAATATTTGTCCTTGAATATCTTGCTACTATTCATTCTTGTAGAGAGACCTTTCATGTTTGATAGGAATTGCAAAATAGTCGTTTTCCCATTCTTTTGTACGTTGAGCACAAGAGTGTCATTTTCGACCTTGACATTATAACTAAGAGAATGAACGTGTCACTTTTCCAAAAAGTACATGAATAGTAAAATATCTTATTACTTTTACCACTTTTTCTTGCTTGTCCTTCAAGATGTGTTACTTTGTTGCTTTTACATTACTTTGTCTCCAAGACATAATTTCTATACTTTTTTTTACTAAAAAAATGTTATTTTTGTAAGCTATTTTTGTATGAACTATCTTAACAAGTTTATGAATATTGTATAAAAGTTTATGAATTTGCATAATTTTTTTTGTGCATAATCACAACTATAAGTCAACTCGACCAGGCCTTAAAAACGCAATTATTTATCTCTAACATAGAAGTAATAAAGTCAATATTTTTTTTTAACAGAAAAAAATTTAACGTTAACAAAGAATTTGACGCCCGTTTATATATATCACAAAACTTGAGGATTAATCTCCACACTTATGCGAGGAGAAACTGATTTACCCAATAAAAAACAAAAAAAAAACTAAAAGAATGTAACTAACATTTTCTTTTAAATTTTAAGTGACATTTTACCATAATTTGCCAATTACTTTAGAAACAGAAAAATTCTTTTTACTCGTGTTAATCTATTATATGTTTTTACTATTTACGTCCTTGCTTCACTAAAGAATGATCTGCATCCCTGCCTTTTTTACTCATATACCCCTCATCCATCGTCTCCATCGTTAGTTAATGATCTTCACTTTCACATTCTAAATGCCACCATAGAAACAATTCTCAATTCATTCATTTTCACAGTCATGTCACTCTGCCGCCTTCTCCTCCTCCGCTCTCTCCGCCGTCCCACAACCGTCTCTCCTATCTCCATCACCACCCGCTCCTTCGCATTCTCCTCCGCCGAAGAAGCAGCGGCAGAGCGACGCCGTCGTAAACGTCGTCTTCGCATCGAGCCTCCCTTGAACGCAATCCGTCCTCCTCCTCAACACCAGCCTCCCTGACTCCACATCGTCGCTGGTCGGACCTCGATTGAGTCTTCACAACCGTGTCCAATCCTTAATTCGCGCCGGTGACCTAGACGCCGCCTCCGCCTCTGCTCGTCACTCGGTGTTCTCGTCTACTCGGCCGACGGTTTTCACTTGTAACGCCATCATCGCTGCTATGTATCGGGCCAAGAGGTATAACGAAGCAATTGCACTTTTTCATTTCTTCTTCAACCAATCTAACCTTGTTCCGAATATCGTTTCTTACAATAATGTTATCAATACTCACTGCGATGAAGGTCGTGTTGACGTGACTCTCGAGGTTTATCGCCACATCATCTCGCATGCTCCTTTTAGTCCTTCATCAGTAACTTATCGTCATCTCACCAAAGGTTTGATCAGTGTTGGTCACATTAATGAAGCTTTTGATTTGTTGCGTGAGATGTTGGCTAAAAATCATGGTGCTGATTCAATGGTTTATAATAATATGATATCGGGTTTTCTTGAACTTGGTAATTTAGATAAGGCTAATGAGCTTTTTGATGAGCTTAAGAATCGGTGTATTGTTTATGATGGTGTTGTGAATGCTACTTATATGGAATGGTTTTTTAAGCAGGGAAAAGATAAAGAGGCTATGGATTCGTATAAGTCTTTGATGGATCGCGAGTTTAGGATGACTCCAGCGACTTGTAATGTTTTGTTGGAGGTTTTGCTTAAGCATGATAAGCAAAAGGAGGCTTCAGAATTGTTTGATCAGATGTTGGATAATCACACTCCTCCTAATTTTCAAGCTGTTAATTCCGATACTTTTAATATCATGGTTAATGAGTGCTTTAAGCATGGTAAGTTTGATGAAGCCCTTGGTACCAAGATAAATTCTAAGCCTTTTATAATGGATGTTGCCGGGTATCGTTATATTATCTCTAGGTTTTGTGAGATTGGGATGATGTCGGAAGCTGACACATTGTTTGAAGAGTCATGCTCCAAGCATTTGAGTGCGGATGTGCCTACTCACACTGCTATGATAGATGGTTATTTGAAAGTGGGTAACATTGATGATGCTTTGAGGATATTTAACAAGATGGTGGATTGTGGTTTGAGGGTGATTGCTACCTTCGGCAATAGGGTTTTTGATGAATTGATTAAGAATGGCAAAGTTAATGAGTGTGCTCATTTTTTGAGCAAAATGGGAGGACAAGATCCCAAGCCTGATTCCACTTGCTATGAGGTTGTGATCAAGGGACTCTGTTCTGAAGGTTTGTTGGATAAGAGTCAAGAGTTGTTGGACGAGGTTATGAGGTATGGTATAGGGGTCACTCCTGCCTTGCGTGAATCTGTGACTGAGGTTTTCAAAAATGCTGGGAAAGGTGAGGAGATTGAGAGGCTGCTAGATACGAACCGAATTGGATACAATTCCCGTCCAAGACCTGCATACCGTCCACCACCGGTAAGGTCCCCTTCTCAAATGGATAGAACACATAACCCAACTTATGGGCATCCACAACAGCGCCTGCCACTGCCTTCTGCTCAGATGGCTGGAGTGCATAACTCACCTTCTGAGTTTCCATCTCATATTGTAGCACCTCAGCAATACCGATACCAAACACGACCTTCTCAAGTTGCAGGAACGCATAACCAACCTTCTGGGTTTCCAGCTCAAGTGGCAGCACAAAAGTCCCCACCACACTTTGATACTCGAATGGGTGGAATACGCAACCCGCCTTATGAGTTTCCTTCTCAAACGGCAGCACATCAACGGTACCAAATACCGCCTTCTCAGGTGCCAGGAGCACCTAACAAA
>Ga0315913_1007533_pt1 | contig 13036 bp, 11 predicted proteins | sample MpolsnodulesMG_FD_207736 | JGI IMG/M metagenome (GOLD analysis project Ga0315913, IMG submission 207736) | Medicago polymorpha root nodule microbial communities from Los Angeles, California, United States - small nodules | ecosystem: Host-associated > Plants > Roots > Nodule | place: USA... | reverse complement strand
TAATTGATTGTTTCAAAAAAAAAAATATATATGAAAGAACTTGATCGGTAAATACTCAAAAAATAAATAAAGAATTTGACTAAATAAAGATTTTGTTTTTGTGGATGAATTTTATTTTCATTCTGCACGTGATTTGCTGGAGATTTGTTTTCCATAATTTACTCAACTGAAGTATTGATCAAATCCTCATTCTTCCGGGCGGTTGACTCGTTCAGTATCATCACGTGTCACATATTCATTCACAACTCAAACCCTATATTGTTATTATATATACAATCCAAACCCTCAACTCACACATTCATTCTTTCTCACGTAGGGTTACACAATCAAACCCTCTTTTCACTTTCATTAGCCGCTGCTGCTCCTTTCCCATTTTGAGCAAATACTTACGTACCTTCAACAACCCTACTTTGTCAATCCCACAACTCCGATGTAACCAAGAGCTAGCAGCTCTCTTTGAGATCTCTATGCCTGTAACGATGAGTCGTGCAACAACTAGATGCATAGTCAATGCATCTGTTAGAGATCTGGCGCGCGACAAATATTGTTGATGGCGACTTCTGTATATTTACCATATCCTACATGGTTTGTGAAATCATCAACGATAATTTTTATCTTTTCATCGGGTGTAATTTCCTTGATTAATCATGTCCAAAGAAGTTGGTGATGTTGATTCAGAAGATTCACCACACAAAAAGAAATTAATCACTTGAAGGTGCTGAATTTAAATTACGTGTATTTCTTATTTTATTTTTGGACGAACATACATTATGCTGACTTCTTTATACTTACCCTATCCTACATGGTTTGTGAAATCATCAATGATAATTTTTATATTTTTATCGAGTGTAATTTCCTTGATTAATCATGTGCAAAGGAGTTGGTGATGTTGATTCAGAAGATTCACCACACAAAAAGAAATTAATCACCTGAAGGTGCTGAATTTAAATTATGTGTATTTTTTATTTTATTTTTGGACGGATATACATTATCTATATATTTACTTTTGTAAGTGTTACCAACAAAATTAAATCACTTAACCCTTTTTTTACTTGCACTACGTGTATTCTCAACTGCCTTAAACTAACTCCATTTGTTAGCCAAATGAATGCGCCTGCTATACCCTCCCTCTATGATGATTCTCTATAGACACAGAGGATGACTATTGAAGGTTTGATCGAAGCAACTGAGTATAGGTCTTCTGGTCACAATATTTATAACATGTAAATTTTTTGAGATTTACTTGTTGTCATTGTAATGTATATATGTCTTAAATTTTTACCAGTTGATGATAAAAAAAAATTACAAAAATGTGTTGGAACTCTATTGGCGCAGACCTGTGAGCTAGAGACTGATTTAGGCTGGTATTATCAAGCTTTCACAAAATGTGCATTAAAAGTTATTGCTGGTAGCATGTACCGTGAGAAATGAACAAAAAACCAAAGAATGCTATTCCTAGGCAAGTCATTGAAATGGGTTTTAATCTATGATGTGCTTTTTTTTTTCTTCCCGCGGTGATCACGATTATGCATTCAAATCTGCGGGGTTAAGGTTCATATCCTGATAGGCAATTCGGGGTCAACAACTTTCACATTGTTGATAGTGTTGTTTTCCAAATTTTTGTTAGAAATGTGCAAGATTTACCCTATTCAATGGATCAAGCAATTCAGTTTCGTTGTAAATCTTGTTATACAAATTAGATTCACTCCTTATTTATAAAATTACTTACACAAGTGATATTGTGTACCGACCAGAACTCAATATATTTGTGGACAAAAGGATGTTGTTCAAGGTTTCGGTCAGCGATGCCAATCTATTTCGCAGCTGGCGTAGACGCGTAGTGGCGTTGTTATACAGTGAAGAAACATACTCAAGATGGAAAACTTGAGAAAGCATTTACAATTCTTGAATAGATAAAACCCAATTAGGTGTAAATAAAACTTTTCGTAAAAAAAAAAAGGTGTACAACAAATTGTTTAAGCTATAATAACGCCATTATATCTACAATAGTTAATTCGATTTATATGGAATAAAAATAAGGAATAATCAAATCACCGGATGAACAATTCAAAATCATATCTAAGGACTGATCATTAGATTCAAGATATCTTTGATATTAATAAAATGGTAAGTAGTCCCAATTTCATGTCATGATATCTTTATAATAAAATAAGTAAACAAACACAATAAGTTCTCAATTGAATTGCAGCTGACAACAACAAAACCAAAAACAACAAGTAAATAAACATCTACAATGTGCCAAACAGAAACTTACACATCTAGAAAGAAAAATATAACAACATAATCACTAAATGATCGAAACCTTGCTCGTTATGTCATCAAGGGCGAGCTCTCTTGTTGTTATTGCATGATGGACACTTGTATATATCGATATGCTTAGCCCTAGCAGGGGTGATATTCACACATTTCGCATGGAACCACCTCTCACAAATGTCGCAGAAAATCCAGAATTCATCAGGGCCATATTGCTCACCGCATGCACCATATGAGTTTTCTCCGTCTTCATCTTCATCTTCCTCAAAAAGTTCTTCCATCTCTGATGGGCGTGTGTGATGAATTTCTCTTATAGGACAAAAGTCCTCCTAAGAAATTGAGAGAGAGAAATGGGACTTGCTTCTTTGATAAAAATCTCAAGGATCATACAGAGTACATATATAATCCTAATAATATTCCTTATGCTATTGGATTGATCTCATCCTTTCTACCAACTCCTAACAGACATATTAGTCATCAAGCTTCTATAATACAAATGAGTCATCATACATCTAGAATAACTAAGACACTTAAATAAATGACATAAAACATTAAATGGAAATAAAGTCCATGAACTTCTTAGGCTTGATGATGTCTCTCTTGGGCCTTTTCTGCACACAGTATGGCTCACATCCCTGGTCCATATCAATCTCCTCGTCTTTAGGTAACTTCAAAGCCTTAGTCTACTTAACCTGAGATTTTATAGTCCGTTGCACTTTCGAGTTGGACTTGGATTTGCTGCCATTATGGCTTGAAGTTGAAGGCTTCTCCTTTACTTGTTTCTTTTCTTCACCAGTAACAACTTCAAATATTGACGGCATATCATTTTTCATATTGAAAAGGCGCTTCCTGTCAGATTTGTCAAACCCACATCTTGCCCCAAAGTAGTATGCCATGGCAATTAACCATGAATCACTATGAAGTATGAACAACAACTAAGGATAGCCAATCTTTTTCTTGCATGCGATCCCTTACAAAGTTAAATCCCATCATAGGCTCGGGAAGCTCTGGGGGAACTTTCTTAGAAGGTAAATTGACTTCCCACTGCTCACAAGGGAAACTGTATAGCCACAGTTTCTCCTTCTCTGGATCCGATTGGTTATGGAACTCTTCAACATCAGTGGTGAGAGCCTTGATGAGACCAGCACAACGACCAATTAAATCTCTGAAAACTTCTTCGACGGTGTGTAGATTATACTGTATGTGTGTGTTTGAGAGGCATTTTCGGCAAAACCTCAAGTAACAAGACTTCCCTCAGGGATGGAAGGGGGTTTACGAAGGAATCGCTGGACTGATAAATTCACCTCTGCTACTGTTGTGGTTCTGCATTTATTATTTTCCTTTAGGTCTGGACTTTTGGTAGGGATTCTTTTGCGGTTCGAGTGTTATGTTTTGGTTCCGGTGGCTACTGTTGTTTCTGGATCGGAACTGTAGTTTGAGTGCATGGTACATGTGTATCTTTTGATCTTCTATGTGTATGTGGCTGAAGTGAGTTTCTATCTTTTGTTCTATTTTAAGGTTGCAACTCATATTTTGCGTGTATTTGGGTACATCTTGTGGAGGTTATGGATGTGCCCCTCATTTATTATTTAAAAAATAAAAAGGAAAAAAAAATAGCCCCTCATTGTTGGCTCATTATTTTTCTATTTAATCACTTTTCTGGATGTTGGGTACTTTGTAAATTGTAACAGTAAGAACAACACATTTTATTGTTAGTTTCGTTTGTTAATACAATTTATGTATGAATAAGTATGTTCCTTTCTAGTGTTGTTGCACAGTGGAGGAATAATGTTAGATTCTCTTGATGAAATCAGAAAATGTTGTTATTGCTGGTGGCATTCATGGCTAAGGGCTTTTTTAAGTGCTTACGGGAGAAATGTTTCAAGATTTATGAAGAAATGGTGTGGCAGAGAAGTGAAGGAAGCAAGATTTTGAGAAGATGAACACAGGGGTCTAATGAACACAGGGGTCTAATGGTCTTTTTCTGTTTGTTTGAGAAGCTCTCAAACAAACTGAAGCTCTTAAAATTTCTGGTCATTACATTAATTGACTTTCAATTATTTCCGTTATGAAAGACTTTTATTGAACACGGGGGTCTAATGGTATTTTCCTGTTTGTTTGTTTGTTTGACTTGACATATTATTCCAAGTCAATTAATGTAATGACCAGAAATTTTAATCTGAAAGTGTAGTCAATAAAAGTCTTTCATAATGGAAATAATTGAAAGTATGAACTCTTACAATTGAAATAAGACACTTGATTAAAATAAAGAGTTAATAGTGATTTACTCCCTTGTAATATAGGTCATTCCGGGTTTGCCCCTTGGAAAAAAATATTTGGGATTCAGTCCTTGTAAAAAAAAAATTGTTTCAAAATACCCCCTAGGCCATCTGTCTGTACAAAATCGATGATATGACAAAGAATTAAACCGAAATATGCTCAAATTACCGGGGGTAAACCAAAAATATTGCTCAAATTACAGAGGTATAAACTGAAATTTTCTCAAATTACAGGGGGCGAAATTTGCCATAAAGGTCCAAAACCAAAAAAAAAAATAATTACAAGGACGAAAATCAGAAGAAAAAAATTTTACAAGGTGGAAAACAAATGGTCTATATTACATGGGGTAAAACACTATCAACCCTAAAATAAATGACATGGTTTTACATCAAATAAAATACATTTAAATACATCCGAGAACCCTAGACTCTATACTCTTGTGCTCCGACTCTGATTTACTTCAAAACGGCTTATACCTGAAAAATTAAACAACAGAGTGGGATGAGATACTACGATCTCAATGAGTTCTTAGATTCCGGATAAAAATATATGCTACATTACATTTAGCAAAGTATAATATCCAAAGCATTAGTTTTAAATTACTATGAAACTGCCTTGTATAAAACAATTGGCTTGGTAATTCATCAGAACCTTAATCCATAACAAGCATTTGATAACTTTAACTAACTAACTAATGTGAGCCCACTTCTTGTCGTCGTCTACGAAATCACTTGGATGTGGGTTATCCAATGTGATTTGTACTTCCGATGTAATATGTTATAGTAAATCTTTGCAAGTAGCGTCCCACTCCTTGCCTACATTGTTACTGACACGTAAGACTTTTCTATATGCTCGGAGAATTGTATTAGCTTTCTGATCATATCCCACTTTACCGTGACATTTCCTAGTTGCATGAAACTCAACTATTAATATTAAACTATGATTTTCTCTTCCTAGGTGTAAGTTGTACAACATAGTAACATCACTGTTTACTTGATTATTTTCTACTTGTAACATGACAACTTTTATATACTTTATAAACAGAAAAGAGTAATATTTTGTAATGTCATATTTGATATGTTCCCAATGGGAATGGAAATTTCCCAATCCGTATGAATCTATATGCTTAAGTTATAGGTAAATCATCATGTGCGAAAAATCACAACTTCAAGTTCAAACGTCATCATGTGATAGCATATTATATTTCAAATCATTGATCCTTAGGTGGCATCCACCTTTGTACCATCTTTAAGGATATGAGAGAGAAGTAGTGGATAAAAGAGAGGTTGTGGTTTTGAGGTGAAATATCCAAGACGTCCATGTCACATGAGGGTGTACATGAGTGGTACACTAAAAAAGAGTGTCAACCAATAATTAATCTTTCTCTTAACGCCAAATAACATGCATTTATTCACTCATTCGAATAATTTATTAGTGATAGGTAGCATGAGAGGCACAAGATTAATACACACCTATCATTATCAACATTTAGTCATTTACAAATAAAAATATTATTATAGTCAACTTGTAAGATATGCATCATATAACTATGGACATCATGTACTCATGATAATACTACATTTATTATGATATCATGATATTAGTATGGTATCATGTTAAATTATTACCTACCCTTTACTAACAACTTTGACAATCAATCTTCACGTAAAGCATCATATATATGTAAGGGGTGTAGCACAACTACATATAATCAACAAACAGAAACTGGTCCATAAACTAAGTTACAAAAACCAAGTCCTACAAAATTTTAAAGTTGGGAAACTTATACATACAATTGAACAAAAAATTCTATCCAAATATGCAGTAGAGAAGAGTAAAACTTGAAGTAAAACAAGCAAAACCCAACAAGTGTTACTACCTATTAATCAAAGAGATATATAACTTTATAAATTAGACATTATAAACCATTAATGTAAAGCTTCAAGTTTTAACAACAAAAGAATTAACTGCATTATGACTCAAGCTTCATCAAACATTCAATTCATCAACTTAACTTTTATGATTCATACATTACATAACCATTATTTATTATCATATCAACAATTATTGCCAATTATACAATTTCCTTCATAAGTCATATTCTTGTTTAGAAAAATAAACTACTAAGTGTAAAAAATAAGGCATCGTTAGATCTTAGTATAGCCAACTATAATATCTAACCAAACCTTAAGTCTTCCGTATCCAAAACTTAACTCTTTTAAATCATTCTCCACATTAACTGTATTGTGATCATAATTGTATTGTCTTGTCTAACTTTGACGGAAATATTTCACTTTCAAAGTTAGCAATTCATAAATAATAATAAGCTAATGATTGAACAAACGCAACAAGTACTCAATTGAATTGTAGCTGACAACAACAAAACCAACAACAACTAGTAGATAAACATCTACAATATGCCAAACAGAAACTTACACATTGAGAAAGAAAAATATAACAACAACATGATCACTAAATGATCAAAACCTTGATCGTTATGTCCTCAAGGGCGAGCTCTCTTGTTATTGCATGATGGACACTTGTATATCTTGATATGCTTTGCCCTAACAGGGGTGATATTCACACATTTCCCATGCAACCACCTTTCACAAATGTCACAGAAAATCCAGAATTCATCAGGGCCATATTGTTCACCGCATGCACCACATGAGTTCTCTCTGTGTTCATCTTCATCTTCCACACAAAGTTCTTCCACATCCTCTTCTTTAGGTAACTCCAAAGCCTTAGTCTGCTTATACTAGATGCATCATTATGTTGAAATAAATCAAACAAGACTTAATAGAAAGTTCAAAATTATAAACACATAACTACCATATATCCAACAAGTATTAAGGATGTCATCGAAAATGCATACCTTCCCAATCAATGTGTTAAAATCTACAAACTGCATTTCCCTCGCAGCATCTTCTTGTTGAAATTCAATGTTCAATACATTTTCAGTGTATGGTCCAGAGGGAAAAGAAATTTCTTCCTCAATTATTTTTCTCTCTGGCCTTATAGCATTATTATCAAGTATTTGAAGTTGTTCTATCTCCATATGGGAATTCAGTCTACCATTATCATTATCACCAATAACAATGGTGCCATCCCAATTTATTTTATGATTTGAAGATAAAGGACTAGGATCAAAAAATAAAACATTTCCAGCCCAATGAGTCGTGCAATCATTGTCTTCTACTAAAACCTCCTGCAACATAATAACAAATATGAAATTCAAATCTTTAAAATACAATGATAATCAACACACTTTTACATTTTTTTTTATCATTAATTGAAATTGCATAGATAAAAAAGAGCCTTATTCACCATCAAATAAAGAAAACTTATTGTGACAACTACATAAAAATAGGGAGAGAAAACCACCTTTCCCAAAGCATCTTCCTTTATAGGCCCAACATTAGTATTATTGACCATAGAAAGTTCCAATTTTTCAGCTTCCATCTTGCTAAGCATTTCTGAGACACATGTAAAACCAGATGCCTTGGCTATACGAACAAGTGCCCCTGTAGGCGGCTGATGCTTTAGTTTCCTACATGGTCAATCTTCGTTAAGATCTAAACGCAAAATGTTACAAAATGAAAACTCCAACACCAAAATCATAAAACATGTTTTAAACTACAACTTACATGCACACACTACAGTTGCAAATGCCTTTACACTTCGGGCACATCCAATTATTCAAAAGGTTTACCTCTTCTGCATTTTCCCCATATCTAAATTCAACACAAGATAATCGTTAGCATACAAAAAAAAAACATACATACAATAAGTTCTTGTACCTTTGTGCTAAGAATAATTTAAAATGAAAAGTGAGTCAAACCTGTCTAAGAGGCATTTTTGGCAAAACCTCAAGAAACAAAACTTCCTTTTTCTTAGGTTTATACATGTAGCAGCAAAAACCTTTATTTTTTGTCGGCACTTCCAGGTGGAAAAATAAACAATATTCATGTTACCATCAAATTGAACTTTTAAATTAAAAAATAAAAGATCTGCAATATTTAGTTTGTCAATTTAACCTCAAGAAAGTAGAAATCAACCTGGTGACAAAATTTGCTAGGAACACGAGTTTTATTTCCAACTCGAATTCGACGGGATTTTTTTCTTCGTGAAGAAAAATCGGATTTCATGTTGTTGTAAGTGGTGGTAGGAATATATTGAATTGGTGTTGGATTTAGAGGGATGATTTGCGATGGAAGGGGGTTTATGGATTTTGTTTCAGGGGCCGTTTTATGATGGAGTTGATTTAGTGGTTGGAGTTGTTGTTCTCTTGGGTGTTGAAGGTAGGTCTTGGTCACCTTCCTTAAGGGTGTGTTTGGTTTTGAGGAAGAGAGTGAAAAAAGACATGTGAGAAAAAGAGTGAAAAGAGAGAAAAATATGAGAAATATAGTAGATTTTACATATTATTTCTACGAGAGAAGAACAAGAGAAATATCGTAGAAATGTTGTGTTGGATTAAAGTAAATGGAAGTTGTTATTAAAAATTACTGATTTTTTTTTTTTAAGAAAGAAAAAGTTTACCAAATTTTATTATTTTAATTTTTTATGGTATAATATAAATAGTATATATTTTTTTATAAAAGTTAATTATTTCGGTACCAAAAAATGTAATATTGGTCAAAGAATTTTTTTAAAGAAAGAAAAAGTTTACCATATTTTATTATATCGGTCAAAGGATATTTTTTTAATGGAAGAAAAAGTTTACCGAATTTTATTATTTTATTTCTTATAGTATAATATAAATAGTAAATATTTTTTCTTATAAAAGTTTATAATTTTGGTACCAAAAAAATGTAATGTCGGTCAAAAGATTTTTTTTTTTAAAGAAAGAAAAAGTTTACCGAATTTTATTATTTTAATTTTTTATGGTATAATATAAATAGTAAAAATAAATTATAGAAGTTAATAATTTTGGTACCAAAAAAATGTAATATCGGTCAAAGGTTTTTTCCAATTAATAAAAACTAGACTTTTTTTTTTTGTACATCGTAAAATCTACGCTTAATTATACCTTTAGTCCTTGCAAATATGGTTCATTTGAAGTTTGTTCCGTGAACTTACTAATTATTTCAAATAGCCACTGCAAAATTTAATTATTGAAAAATTAGTCACTCAAACCCGTTAATTATTGACACATCATTGATTAACTGACTTGTCAGTGTTGAGTGGCATGCTGACTGAGCAATATTTGGTGTGAACAGACGAAAATACCCCTAGTCCTCTCAGACATACAAGAAAGGACAACAATTTTGAAGGTGAGAAAAATACAAGAGGGAGAGGGGGGGATTTGAATTGTGTTAACTTTTTCTTCTTTTTAAATTAAGTTCCCAATCCATAATCTGATAGAGATCAGAATTTGGAACAATGCTCAGAGTCTAATGCATCGAATAAAGTAAAAAGAGAGATAGAGAGAAGAGAAAGACACAAAGCAATTATACAGGCCCCTTCCACAATCCAGAAGTAGTCATGTCCTCCTTGCACTTCCAAGGAGAGTTCACTAAAATTAAGTTATGATTACAAATGTTCAAGCCCACAAGCAAGAGACTGCAAATATTCAAGCACACAAGTAAGAGATTTCATATGCTCAAGCACAGAAGCAAGAGACTTCTAAACAAACAAATTACAAAGAAATAAGTTTGGTTTGAAAACTTGATATACAATCAGTGGTGTTCACAATACAAAACAAATCAGACTCTTAAGACTCTAGAATTTTTAAGATATGAAAGTTGTTAAGAAATTCTAAGTGTTTGATGCACAACAATTTCAGCAGAGTTTTGGCACAATTTTTATGTTGTAGAGTCTCTCATATACTTCAAGTCTTTATTCCTTTATATAGAGGTATGAAAGAGACGGTGTAGAAGTGTCAGCACATCAAATAGTCGTTATAGAAGCTTGATCAATCAACATTAATTTGTTGCTTGATAATGTTAATGTCGTGGAGGGAATAATTTGAAAACAATTCCTTGTATAGAGAATTAACCGGTAGAGACACATATGTAGCTTGTATTATGCGCATGAAATGTTGGAGTAATGGAGTAGTGGTTGTACAATTGTACTATTATCCTTCCACTGCCCATTCTACGTGGACAAGCATTCAATGCCTTCTAATTCCTCTGAAATATATGTTGCTCCAGTCTTCTATTACAAATGCTCAAGCACACAAGCAAGAGACTTCAAATACTCAAGCACACAAACAAGATATTTCCTATGATCAAGCACAAAAGCAAGAGACTTTTAAACAAACAAATTACACAGAAATAAGTTTGGTTTGAACACTTGATATACAATCAGTGGTGTTAAGAAACTCTAAGTATTTGGTGCACAACAATTTCAGTAGAGTTTTGGCATAGTTTAATTGTTATTGAGTCTCTACAAATATTCAAGTCTTCATTCCTTTATATAGAGATATGAAAGATACGTTGTAGAAGTGTCAGAACATCAAAAGAGTCGTTACTGAAGCTTGATCATCATCAATGATCTGTTGCTTGATTTTGTTAATGTCCTAGGAGGGAATAGTTTGAAATACATTCCTTGTATGGAGAATTAACCACAAAAACACAGCTATAGCAGTACTATGTGCAGACATGAGTGGAGTAGTGGTTGTACAATTGCATTATTGTCCTTTCTTTGTGCTCTTTCAGTGCATAAGCATCCAGTGCCTTCTAATTCCTCTGAAATAGTCATTGCTCCAGGCTTCTATTCCTTCTGCAATCTTTTGTCTTCAATAAATATAACTAACTCCAGGTTCTTGACTTCAAAGTCTGATGAACTTCAGACTCTGGGTGACTTTAGACTCTCGCAGTCAGCTTATGATGGTCTTCAGACTCTGATTGACTTCAGACTCAGACTTGCAACATAAGCTGCCTTTGTAAATTCCTTTGCTCTCATTTGTTCTTCTAGAACCAATACTTTGTTTAAAGACTTATAAATTTTAGTCTATGGTCCTGCACATTTCAAAAAATATTAGCATATCCAAATGAACTTTTAATACTTTGTTATCTTCAAAATTAAGGTGGCAATGTTAAACACATTTTGTTCCAACAATCTCCCCCTTTTTGATGATCACAAACACTAGTATTAATAGTCAATTTTTGTTAATCTAATTAACAAGTTGACTTTAAGGTCTGAAGTTTGTAAAATCCTCTTGAGTCTGATAGTCCTTAAGGTGCGGTTTGTAAGCTCCCCCTGAGTTCTATATAAGGTAATTAAATTCATTTTTAGCATAAAAATGTCACTCATAAATAATTCACATGAAATCCAAAGACTAAGAGATGAGAAGAAGGTTCTCCTAAATTAATTTTAATTTTAATTTAATGGACTCAGAGCCTAAATTTTAATATGTGTTACTCTCCCTTTTGTCATCAACAAAAAGACAAAAAAATAAAGAAAAGAGTAAGAGAAGATGGATTAAAAATATGAATATTTCTAACAATATCATAGCAAAAACATATAAGCTGGAAAATTATAAGCAATATATAACCAAAATGTTAAGCATCTGAAAGAAAATCATTGTATCAGAGACAAAATATCAGAAGCAAAAGCATATCTAAAATATCAGAAGTAAAGAAAACAACAATAAATAGGGTGTGCAACTAGCGTTGTTGTTGTTTCTTTGTCATATCAAGAAGTATAACAATGTCGTTCTTAATCTCTGATTTCTCAGTCATGGTCTCCTCATGTTGTTTCTGCAATCTCATCTCAATATCTTCTATCTTCTTAATTTGAGCTTTGTGAATAACTCTTTGTTGCTTTTGTTCTTCATTAAGTTCTGACAACTGTCTTCAGAAGTCTTCTGACACCATTTTCTGTTCAACCAGATCCTCCTGAAGTTTCTCAACCAACTTCATTTCTCCAGGGTCTTCCATGTTCAGACTCTTCATTACAACTCTTTCAGGCTTGATAAGCATCTAAGTGATCCATGAAGTATCAAGACCTGATTTGACTATAGCAGGAATCTTATTTGAGTAGTCAACATAGTGTGGAGAGTCTAAAACTTGTTTCATTGTTCTCTTTGAAGGTGAGAAAAACCACAAGAAGGGGGGGTTGAATTGTGTTTTCAAAAACTTTTCTTTCTTACGTTCTGAAAAACTGTTCCCAGATTCAGAGTCTGAAATAGTTCAGAGTCTGACTTGAGTTCAGAGTCTTAGTGCAGCGGATAAAAGTAAGATAACAAAGAAAGAAAGAACACAAGCAATTATACAGGTTCCTTCCACAAACCGGAAGTAGTCTTGTCCCCCTTGCACTTCCAAGGAGAGTTCCACTAAAATATAATATCATATTACAAGTTGCTCAAACACACAGTAAGAGACTTCTCAATGCTCAAGGACAACTCCAAGAGACTTCTATGCTCAATCACAAAAGAAAGAGACTTCTTTGCTCAATCACACAAGAAAGAGACTTCTCTTAACAATTACAAAGAATTGAAAAAGGTTTTGAATACTTGATATACAATCAGAGGTATTCA
>Ga0315913_1007532_pt1 | contig 13038 bp, 5 predicted proteins | sample MpolsnodulesMG_FD_207736 | JGI IMG/M metagenome (GOLD analysis project Ga0315913, IMG submission 207736) | Medicago polymorpha root nodule microbial communities from Los Angeles, California, United States - small nodules | ecosystem: Host-associated > Plants > Roots > Nodule | place: USA... | reverse complement strand
TTTCCAACCGGAAAGTCTTGGAGAGCGAAGAAACTCCTGGAGATCGTTCATTCAGATTTGTGTTCGGTTGAAATACCAACACCTGGTGGCTGCAAGTATTTTATTACTTTTATTGATGATTTTAGCAAAAAGGCTTGGGTATATTTTCTGAAGCAGAAATCAGAAGCTATCGATGTCTTCAAGACATTCAAAGCGTTTGTAGAAAAACAAAGTGGTTGTCTAATCAAAGCACTCAGAACAGACAGAGGCCAAGAATACCTCGTCGGCACAAATTTCTTTGAGCAACATGGAATCCAACATCAATTGACAACAAGATATACTCCTCAACAAAATGGAGTAGCTGAAAGAAAGAACGGAACAATCATGGATATGGCGAGATGCATGTTGAAAGCCAAACAAATGCCAAAGGAATTTTGGGCAGAAGCAGTTGCTACTGCAGTTTATATTTTGAACAGGTGTCCAACAAAAAGTGTTCAAGATAAGACTCCCGAAGAAGCATGGAGTGGAAGGAGGCCCTCAATTAGGCACCTTAGAGTTTTTGGATGTATTACCTATTCTCGTGTACCAGATCAAATCAGAAAGAAGTTAGATGATAAAGGTGAGAGATGTATCTTTATTGGCTACAGTTCAAATTCAAAGGCCTACAAGCTTTACAATCCAGAGACCAAAAAGGTGATTATCAGTAGAGATGTGACTTTTGATGAAGGAGGAATGTGGAATTGGTCATCAAAGTCACAAAAGGAGCCAATAGTGACTCAAAATGATTATGAAGAGGAGGTTGAGAATGTAGATACAACACCTGATGAGCCAGAAACATCGAACAGAGAACAAAGAAATCGGAGATTACCAGCTCGATTGCAAGATTGTGTTTTAGGTACAGATAATGACCCATCTGATGAAGAAATCATCAACTTTGCTTTATTTGCAGATTGTGAGCCAGTTACTTTTGAAGAAGCCTCAGGTGATGAAAATTGGATAAAAGCTATGGATGAAGAAATCAATGCAATTGAGAAGAATAAAACATGGGAGCTAACTGAATTACCAGCAGACAATAAGCCAATAGGAGTGAAGTGGGTGTACAAGACAAAGTACAAACCAAGTGGTGAGATTGATCGCTATAAAGAGAGATTGGTGACTAACAGATACAAGAAGAAACCGATTTTCCATAAGCGTTCCAGGCATGTTGATAGTAGAATTCAAAGGACACGAGAACAAGTTGCAGAGAAAGAAGTTGTGATCGAGTATTGTCCCACTGAAGAGCAAATTGCAGATATTTTTACAAAGCCGTTGAAGATTGAGTTATTTTACAAATTGAAGAGGATGCTTGGAATGACAAATTTGGAAGCTTGATTTAAGGGAGGCAATGTTAGAAATTAAATCAAGCAAACTCTAATTGAGAAGAAACTTGAACTCTAATACTTGGTCACTAAGAAAATATATCACCGCCAATAGTTAAGGGATATGCATTGGCTTAATAATTAAGTAATACTTTAATTAGTCATAATAGCAGCACCACCATTGTATTATGGACTATCACCACCTATGTATTTGCTTAACCATTAAGAAGTAGAAATATCTAAGTGCTACACCACCTAGCCAAAACACATTACCGTCTTATCCAATTACTTAGCATAGAAGAATAGTTATTTCCAAAGCCTATATAAAGGCATGTAGTCATTGTGTAATGAATCAAGTTTTCATGAATGAAATATAAGAGTTCAAAATACAAAGTCTCTCTTTTGTTCTCTCCATGTTAGTGTGTTTGTGTTAATTTGTTTATGTCCCACTGATATCACCCTTCAATGGAAGTAACTAAATTTACAATAGCTTCATACTCTATTATATTGAGTTCGACACTTCATTGATAAACCCTAATTTCAAGATATTAAAAAAAAAATTGATTTGACCTAGGATATACAAAGAAATTGGGGTTTGTATGAAGGAATCAGATGAAGTTTGTCTAACTTATTTATGATATTGTCTTGTTTTTATTTAATATGTTGTTGTTTTTGTTTGAAATTGTTATGAATAAATGATGTTGTTGTTATAGAAGTAGAATATGATTTAGGGTCTGTTTTTGAACTTTTGCAAATAAATAAGTTTTTATTTATTATTCATAAGTTTGTTAAGATAGTTTATGAAAAAAATAACTTATGAATATAAATTTTTTTGTAAGTGAAAACTTATTAATTAATATAAAATATTATTTATTTGCATACACCATTTTTCATAAACGGGTTAATGACTTTTTTTTCCCATTTGAGCAACAAAAAGCCAAAGCACAAAATCTCTCATTCTTCACGTCGTCCTCGAACTGCCGTATCGGCTTCACACCAGCTCTTTTTCCTTCAGATAAGAAAATGCTAAAAAGGAGAATTTTCCAATCAAGAAAGTGGCTTTGTAGAAGCTTCTCGAACATTCTTCATTCAGAGCCTTTGCGAGTGTGTGTTGTTGGAAGTGGACCTGCCGGTTGCTACACTGCCGAGAAGGTAAACTCAGGTTTTGTGATTGTGAAATTTTTGAAAATGAGTAATGAAATTGTGTAATTGGATTGATTGCGTTGTGTTAGATGTTGAAGGCGCGTCAACAAGCACAAGTTGATATCATTGATAGATTACCTACACCATTCGGGTTGGTTCGCTCCGGTGTTGCACCCGATCACCCTGAAACTAAGGTCTAATTTTATTACTATTACCATTTTTTTTTGCTGAATTCATTTTTGAAGTGTTGAACTTCTAGTTTCGTGTCGTATAAATTGGTTTATTTGAGCTTATCTACTACTATAAGCTCTTGTGATACAGTTTAGGAGAGCTATAGAAAACATGTTCATAGGCTGTTTCAGCTTAATTCCATATGTTCTCTAAGATAGCTTATGCAAACAGTTTATAGTTAACATGAAAACAATTTGACTTATTTCCATAAGCTTTTGTTTTGAGAATGATCGCAGATGCAGGCCATATCTATGGTGCTTAGTTCTTTGGAATTAACATGTTTGTGATTTTTAAGGAATGAGATGGGATTTTTGCATTATACAAACTAGTGTGCTGACTGTCAAATATCTTTGGTGGGAGGTCATTTTGGCTTGCCATTGTAGAAATTAGGTGGTTTCCTTTGTAGAGAAGATTGTAGTGTCTCGTGTTTTTTTTTTAAGAAGGTAGTGTCTCGTGTTAGGCATTTGGTCATGTGTGAATAAGATTCGTAAACGTAAGCACCGGTAAGGAGGGTTGTTTTAGCTTATATATAGGATAGTCATAATTAGAGATAGAGGGAGACCAAGGAAAACTATATATCCAATTATTAATTGAGATTTAATGTTAACCAATCTATCTCTGGATTTAGTACTTGGGAGGACATTATGACGTCATTTGATGAACCCATGTACTTGACGCCGCGTAATGGGAAAAAGGCCTGGCTGTGTGTGTTATAATTGTTTGGTGTTGGGATGGGGTTTTCCATGTTTTTCTTTGGTGAGAGTAACTTTATTGAGGTTAATTTACCAGAAAATTTGCAACAGATTGTCGTCAATCAATTTTCAAGGGTGGCGCAACATGAACGATGCTCATTTTTTGGAAATGTGACGCTTGGATCCAGCGTATCTCTTGCTGAATTGCGCAAGCTGTATCATGTGGTGAGACTTTGATTCTGAATTTTTTATGGTAATGGTAAAATGTTAATGTACATATTCGCCTGTTTTACCATCTTTTCGATAATTCGTGCATGCATTTGAGCAGGTTGTCCTTGCATATGGCGCTGAAAGTGACAGAAGTCTTGGTATTCCTAGAGAAGTATGTTTGATCTACTGATTTGCTATTTTCCTGAGTTATAATGATATGTTGCTGGAAAATTTGGGTTCATTGATACTTTGCGTGGTATTAGTGATGAGTTATTGTTTATCATGTGACGGTTCTGCATTAACTGATAGTTTCTTACTTTTATTTAAATGCCCATTTTTTTGTCTTCTCAGAACTTAAAAGGAATACTATCAGCCAGAGAATTTGTTTGGTGGTATAATGGGCACCCAGATGGACAAAACCTTGATCCAGATCTGAAGAGCACTGATACAGCTGTAATTCTTGGTCAGGTAACTATACCTCATGTATTCTTACAGTGCCTTAATTTTATAGAGACTCTTAGTTGAGCAAATTTTATGACATTTTCTTCATAAGAAAAGACCTGTAGTGAGTGAATGTATTTAAATACTTGTGGAGATGACTTTCCAAAATACGAAAAGTAAGTTGGTGCTACTAAACTCCCGCCATGATGGGGTACATATTAGGGTCGACCCATTGTGGCTATGTTCTAAGCAGTCTTACCATGTATTTGTAAGAGGTTGATTCCACAAACTCAAATCCTAACCTATTAGACGACTTACACGTATTTGTAAGAGGTCGATTCCACAATTCAAATCCTAACTTATTAGATGACTTACACATATTTAATATTTAATTTCGATTAATGTTTTCTCGTTAAATGGTTTTATTTAATTTCAGGGGAATGTTGCTTTAGATGTTGCACGTATTCTTTTACGACCTACTACAGAGTTGGCAACAACTGATATTGCCAGTCATGCTTTGTCTACTTTAGAAGAGAGCTCTATCAGGTTTTTAATTGCATTATTTGAAACAACCAAATATTCTTATTGATATTCAGTGTGTTATTTATCAGTAATATACTACAGGGTAGTTTATTTGGTTGGAAGGCGAGGTCCAGCCCAAGCAGCTTGCACTGCAAAAGAGCTACGTGAAGTTCTAGGTAAACTTTGCATAAAATCCTATAGCGAGTTTATTTTACCCATTCAGTTTTCTTCTGCATATTTGTTTGATTATTTTTGGCGTTGTTCTATGAAATTGTTTGGCAAGGGACCACGTTGGCTATATGATGTACTACATAATGATTTTCTTTGTTAGACATGGATGTTTCCTTTGTGAACGGGTACTACTCATTATACATAGCTAGTTTACACTATCAAGTTGGCTTCTAACTCTCCATTGATTTCCACAATTTCAGTCTCTTATTGGTATCTTTTTGCTAATATTACTTACTGGTGCTAGTAAAGGCAACTGTTTGAACTGAATAATGGGGTCTTGATCATTTTTTTTGGCTTACCACCTGATATATTATATTGGTTTCTCATCCTAAGGTGTATTGGTGATAGTTACTTGAAATAAATTTACTTGCCATATACTGTAGGTCTTACACCATTTTCTCACAACATTAACCGAAGCTTCATCATCTATTTACAGGTATTAAGAATCTTGATGTTTCCATACAGGAATCTGATCTACATCTAACTCCAACTGATGAGGTATAAAATGATTCCATTTTATTTCTTTCATCGTTATTTTCCGATCACCATCCCTAGTTTTCTACTTTGCATCTTCTACTCAGAATCTAGATGTTTTTGTGTAGATGTTTTTATAATTGAAAAAGGAAAATTAGATTTCTTTACACTCATGTTATCTATGTATTGATGTTGTCATTTGGCAAAGGAAGAGCTTAAGAGCAACCGAATACACAGAAGAATTTTTGAGTTGCTATCCAAGGCAGCTACCTCAAGACCGATACATGCTGGTTTGAACCAACGTCAACTTCGTTTTGTCTTCTTCCGTAAGCCAGATAGTTTTCAAGAGTCAAAAGACACTACTGGCCACGTATCTGGCGTGCGCTTTGAGAAGACAGTTCTTAAAGGTAATTTGCGTTTTTATAAGAATTTAATTTATTACAACATGGATAATATAATAATATAATATAATGTAATATAATACAATTGTTTGTTGCCGAACAATGATACGACCTCTGTTTTTTTATCTTGTATTTATTAACATTTCACCTTCCCACTTTTATTCGTCTTCTCACTATTTTTTATATTTTTTAGATTTTATTCTTTATGTTGAGCATGTTTTAGTATTTTTGGAGGCAATGATGTTGAAAGTTGCCTATTTTATGAGGGAATAGAAAATTTCCCTTGTGATTTTCAAAATGCTTCTGAGCCTTCTAATTTTCTTTTTTAACATAATATGATACAATACGTTCAATAGTTAAAGTTTGGCATAAATTTATTGTTGTAACTGGTAACCCAAATGTACGTACATACACTACTTTGATTGTTAGAAATGTTGTTTAATATGAGTCTTTGTTGAACCTTTGCTAAAGACTAGCACATTTATGCCTATGGTATTCTTGTGCAATGAATTGCTTTTGATTACTCAAATTGATTTTATAGGTGTTGGCCCTGGAAAACAAATTGCCGTTGGTACCGGAGAATTTGAAGATATAAAATGCGGGTATACCCAAGAAACCATATTAAATTACAAAGATTTGTTTATGTAAAAAATCTTACCATTTGGCACAAAACCTTTTCTACTGGTATCATTATAATCAAAGATTCTTTTGTTACAGTATTACATATCCTGTATAAACTATAAAGTAAAGAGATTAACATTATGTTCTGCAAATGACTGACTGCAAAACCATATTAAATTACAAAGAATTTTTTTTGTATAAAATCATTACCATTTGGCACAAAACCTTTTATACTGGTATCATTATAATCAAAGATTCATTTGTTACAGTATTACATATCCTGTATAAAGCAAAGAGATTAACATTATGTTCTGCAGATGACTGAGTGCAGCCTCAACAGATATTTATTCCTGTGGTATTATCACAAAATGTTCAGAGTATTTACTGATTACATTGCCACTTGCTGGCTTGTTTGTAGGATGGTTCTTAAGAGCATTGGTTACAAATCAGTACCGGTAGATGGCCTGCCTTTTGATCATAAGAAAGGTGAATGAATAATTAGTATTCCTAATATAATTCCTTTCCGTGCGTATTCTTGTTAATTCATGATATTTATTTACTGTGACAAAACCATGTTTTGGGAAAATGGTATCCGGTAAAGATTACAGGCTTGGGAAATAAATGATGTTTTGTTGATCCTCCGGGTTAACTGTAAAATTAGGATGAAATCTAAAATAACATTTATAACAATTTTTTAGCCTTTTATATGAAGTTTATGTTCTTTGAAAATAGTATTCAGCATTTTTTTACCAGGACGTGGTTTTGTTAACGACTGGATTTTGATCTTGATATTGTTTGATTGACTGTGACCATATCCGACTTAGGCTCTGTTTGGTAAAAAAATAGCGAATAGCTGCTAATCTAGTTTTTAGCGGATAAGCTTGCCGATTGAATTTGTAGTGTTTGGTAAAATTAGCAATTGAACTAACTTATAAATATGAAATGACATAAAAAATTAATATATTTTTTTTTCAAATTGAGATTACAGGGGTAAAATTGAGAGAGAAAATTATAAGCTATAAGCAATTGAATTAGCTTATAAAAAATGCTATGATCTAGTAAAAATAAGTTATAAGCTCGTGAGAAAATGACGGTTACCAAATGACTCTTTTTTAGTCATATGAACTAATAAGCTATAAGCTCAAAAAGGTGTCTTGCAAACAGACCCTTAGCAGTTGATCAGAGATTTAGAAGTTTTTAAGTGAAAACAAAACAGTAGGATGGCCCAAATGTCTAACCTTAAAATAAAAAAATTTAGATTCCACTTGCACTTGTGTATTCACTGGTGTTTTTTTTTCACTGTATGTAGGTCCATGTAGATAGGACTTGTAAATGGATTCGGTTGCCCTTTTGTGATGATGCAATTTTATTTACTTTCTTTCCTCTGTTCATTGTAGATTAACGGGATTGGATGATTCAGATCTTCCTGCTTTGTAGTCTCTCCTTTTGTTATAACTCATGCTTTATAAAAAAAATTCATACATTGGCCGAGAATTAACAAGCATGATGCTTTGGGGTATCTAGATGTGTCATCTGACAATAGCTCATAGTTAATATATATGACGGGTACCTTTCAGGTATAGTTCCAAATGATAAAGGTCGAGTGTTGAGTGACACTTCAGATACTGCAGTTCTTGAAGAGGGCTTATATGTATGTGGTTGGCTGAAGAGAGGACCAACTGGGATTGTTGCGACAAACCTATATTGTGCTGAAGAAACTGTATGTATCTCTCCCTTTTCTATTCACATTATCCCTATAACAGTTAAACTTACAGAAGTAGCAAATCATACAGTTTTCATGTTTACATCAGAATTCTTGAAGTTGAGTCTGAGTTAATGAGCCCAATGTGAGCTTTTAGCTGTTACGTTATTACCCATTTAATTTGATCTGTATTTTAAAGGTTCAACTTCAAACATATAATGCATTTTTCTCATGTTATGTACCTGAAGTTCTTATTCATTGTTCCTTTGTGTATATTAAGAACCTTCAGCATTAATGCTAGTTAAATTAAGCTCGACCACTAATATCGTGTCATAGCTGTGCTTCAACAGCCTCTCAAACCCTTATTTCTCGATCCCAATTCTGAGTTCATTCAAGTTCTTCGACTTTCTAGTTCCTTTGATCCTAGTCAAACTCTTGTTTTCTCATTTTCAGTTCCGTGTCCCAGATCCGGGGTAGATTCTCCACAATATGTCCTAGGTGTGTTCATCAAGAAGTCATTTACACCAGATCCTTTCCTTGCTAGTTTAGTGGACAAGACAAATTATAACAGGTCCTTTCAATGGCAATTACAGGGCTGAAAAATCCCCTCGAGGCAGAGGAGGTAGCATGCAGATTTTAGGTCAATATGGAAGAGGGAGAAGAGAACACTGCAAGATGAGAACATTAAATACTTATTCAATAAATAACTCTAGGGTGCTTACTTAATGCGTATTTATAAACTATTCTAGGGAGTTTACTAAAATATAGCCATGTCAAGTAAGTTATTTTTACAACTGTATTGTAACATTAGTACATGTACTTATAAGATTAGTCCAAATAAGATCTTCCAAATGTCGACCAAATCCCACTTCACGAGGAAACATTCTGTTTTTCCCTTGGAGTTCTATACTTCTATTTCAGCAGCATGCATATTGGATGCGATATTAGGGACACTGATTGTATGTTTCTCACTGTCATTTTCATTACACTTATAATAATTAAACAGACTGTCATCAAGCTGCTAATTTTGGATGTTTCTCATGTTTGTATTACTATCACACCAAATTTCCCATTTCAACCATGTCATCTAAGTCACACACGCTTCACTGTAAAATCCTATTTCACACTTCTAAACGCGTTATTCAGGACATCATACATAGACTATGATTGGACTTGCTTAGAATTTGATGTGACAATCATGTGCCTTAATTGTTAAAATAATAACTGGTTTCATTTAGCTGTAGTTCTTTGTTGTTCTATCATGCATATAAAAAACTTGTATGCAGGATTAGTATTAGTTTAATTTTTTGGCTCAACTTTTAACAACAGGGAAGAGGGAGAGGTAGCTAAAGTTTGCTTGTGATTACTATTATTGTATTTTCCGCTGACAATTGACATGGTAGGTTTCGAGCATATTAGAAGAGCTTGAGAAAGGTGGTTTGATTTCATCAACGGCCGCACCAAAACCAGGCAGGGACGGTCTCCTCAATCTTTTGCATGATAGAAACGTTAGGATAGTTTCATTCAATGATTGGGATAAGATAGACTCTGAAGAAAAGAGGCTTGGTAGTTTAAGGAACAAGCCTAGGGAAAAACTAGCCACCTGGAATGAACTACTGACAGCTACCTCAGAAGGAACCGATCATTTCACGTGATACATTTTCTCATGCACCAAGAAAACACCAAATAATTGAAAGAAAGCTTTCACATTACACTGATTGGTGAAGATATCAACAAAGAAGTCCCGTCCAAGTGTTCTCTTCTGAAATGTTGTAATCTTCAATGTGATTCTTTGCAGAAAGAAGCATGATTTTTGGATTGCAGTGATAATCATGCACACTTAGCTGTTGAGCAATGATATTTGCATGGTTATTTTCTTATTGACACTTTCAATTCACTGTATACTATTTTGTATTAAATTAAATAAGTAATGATATATTACAAAGATAATTCACAATAATTGTAGAAAAATTGAACACTTATTTGCTCCATAGTTCATTGTACACATTAAGCAAAGTTTGCAGTACAGACTGTACTCACCTACCTATATGATATGATGCACTAAGATCTTAACATCAACCAAACTGAAGTAGACCATCACCAAACGGTCTATTTCAGATTGAAATTATTGCCTCTCCATATCTTCTATAACATTTGACTAATTTTGAAGTGGCCCACGTTGTGGACCCAAAAAGCAAAAAGAAGTGACCCAACAAAGTGATTTTCTGAAGATTATGTTTGGGTGGCTCTGCCTCTATGGTTCCACCCTGTAAGGCACATGCGGTGCCCTGTGAAGGAAGAATATTCTTACATATTCTGGGTGTATCACATTTAACGGCTTATATTTTACTGTGGTTCATTCAACGGTATAAATTCAATGTGTCACATGCTATGTTTGATTGGATTTAAAAATTACATAGTTATGTTTCATTGTGATCATCCTAAGATAGTTATTCAAGTTTGATTTTTGCCAAATCCATCATTTTAATGTCTTAACAGTGTGTAATGTAATCATTCTAAAGCAGGGTGATCAAACATTTCTCTGTCTCACAGTTACCATTGATGAGTCTGCATCCTAAATTTTGTATAATAACCCTGACCGAAAGACAATTCTTTTTTTTGCCTTTTTGGGTATATGTACCGTCCAATATTATAAAGGAAACAAAAAGAAACAAGTAGGAGACCTGATTATTTCATTAAAGCGCTCAAAAATAGGTTTCCGTTTTGGTTTTTGGTGATTCCAAGTAATCCATTAAAAACAAAGCTTAAAAAAGCAAATTATCCGATTTTTATCTATTGGTTCCTATCTGAGATAAGAAAATCAAATTTCTGTCTTTACAATGATTCAGAAGAAAGTTGAGTGGTTGAGGTGAAGTAGAGTGGACATGATTTCAATTCAATGTTATGACATGAAATATAGTCCACAAACCATGACTCATTCTAGAAAAGAAATGGGATTCCCACAATTCTCTTTGCATGGCTCTAAACTGTGTCCATCATTCATGCCTTTCAAGTGTTCCATTTTTGTCTGTTTTGTAGGGTTCTTGTATGAACTTTTTGCATACCAAAATGTATGAGATCAAACTTCTTCAAAGAAAGTTGGGTACGATATACAATATAAATGTTCATTCAAACGATCATCAAAATTGAAGAATCAGGTGACTTTTAGGGTGCACAAATTGTTAAATTTGTGTACCCATACACAAACACACTATTAACCTTAGATTTGTTCTTTTGAAATTGAATGGTTTGGATGTAGTGATGACATGCAACATGATATATAGAGTACAAAAGCTTAAAAAATTGGTGTTTAGTGATTGATTTAGATATAATTTTTTTTTTATCACTATATTAATTAATTTAGCGACATACGCTTTAATTATTATTTTTATGGGACTGACTCTTTGAAGTTTGAATTATTGACCAAATAAAATTTTGTCTCTAATTCAATCGCAAAATATTTTAGTGACCAATTTAAATATGAGTCATGTTAACCGGTGCCTCTGGGGCATTGGTTAAGAGAACCAGAAAAAAAAAGTTTAAATCAAAAGTAATAGTTTTTAGACATTTAATTAATGAGTTGACAACACAAGTTTCAATGTCATATTATTATATTTGCTTCCTTAACCATTGTCCCAGGGTACCGGTTAACATTACCCTTTAAATATTGGTCTATTTGCGGCTTAAAAATCAGTCTCAAGTTTAATTAAAACTTTAAAAAGCATATGCTTTCTCAATAATAATTCTATTCAAGACACCGTCCAACATTAAATATGGACCTCTCTCCTATTACCATTCAAATCTTGATTCGCTCGTCAATTGTGAAAATTCAACTTCTTTTCCTCTTTCAATCGAATTTTTTCCACAACACAAAAGTCAGAAATTAAACCTTTGACCACATGTTTAAATGACCCAAATTTCTTATCATTTTTTAATGATACGTAACAACAATAATAATAATAATAATAATAAGAGTTAAATATGTTTTTAGTCCTTATAAAATTGGGACCTTTTAAGTTTAGTCCTTACTTAATTTTAATAGTTCTTTTAGTCCCTAATTTTTTTCTCCACTTAGTATTAGTCCCTACTCAATTTAAATTTGTTTATTTTATGCTTAAAATCTTAAGTTTTTTAACATTTTTTTACAGACGTGTTAAGAACATTACTAAAAGTTCATCCGCAAAAAATTATCGCAAAATTTGATTTCTACAACCATATTTTGTTACTTTTATCTCTACAAGAAAAAATTCAATTTAGGCCGGGAGTGAATCGAACCTGCAGGGAGTTTAATAGAAGGTTGCACTACCAACACGCCATGTTTTCGGTTGTTTGTTACTTTTATCTTTAACTTTTGTCGTTTTAAAAAATTCATACTTAATTCGTTTCATGTTAGAAAATTCTAATTTTAGTAAATGAACCTCTCATAGTGTTCTAAACTTATCTCAAAACAATCGTTCAAAAACTTAGGAGTTCAAGGATAATTAAACAAATTTTGTTTTAGCAGGGACTAAAATTATAAGTAGTTTTTTTTTGTAGGGACTAAAAAAAACTATTAAAAATAAGTAAGGATTAAACTTAAAAATTCCTAATTTTACAGGGACCAAAAACATATTTAACCATAATAATAATAATAATAATAATAATAATAATAATAATAATAATAATAATAATAATGAAAAGAGAATCAAGCCCATACAAATGTTAGCCTCATAATTCTTATGTACGTTTTAGGGGGGTGTATTGGATTAGAATTTTAAAGGACAATTTTTGTTTAAAAAAGTCTTAAGGATTTTAAAAGACTTTGCAGGATTTTAATGACTTTGATGGATTTCAAAGACAATCAAGATTTACAGTTTGGATTTCAATGGATTTAAATCATAAGATTTTAAAGGATTTGAAATAATTTTGTGGATTTCAAAAGATTTCAACAGATTTTATGAATTTTAAAGACTCGTTGAAAAAATGATCATAACACACTCTCTTTTACTCTATTCTCAGTACAAACTATTTTATTTATTTTACTTTATTTTTTT
>Ga0315913_1007529_pt1 | contig 13042 bp, 8 predicted proteins | sample MpolsnodulesMG_FD_207736 | JGI IMG/M metagenome (GOLD analysis project Ga0315913, IMG submission 207736) | Medicago polymorpha root nodule microbial communities from Los Angeles, California, United States - small nodules | ecosystem: Host-associated > Plants > Roots > Nodule | place: USA... | reverse complement strand
CTTCTCTCTCACCAGGATGCTCCCTCTGCTTTCTCCGAAAGGCTCTTGATTGATACTAATCTAGATACTTATAAACCACCTCCTGTTCCTCTCCCTTTCAATGTGACATTAGGTGCTACTCAAATTGCACCTGTGGCTCAAGAAATTTGCTGTAACAAGAACAATAAATCCTTGCTTTCTAAAAATTTAGTTGAAGAAGAGGATACATGCCCTATATGTTTAGAAGGTGATGCAGCCACAACTTCCTTATTTAATTTCTAAAACTAACTGTATTTATCGTGTAAAGTTTATCCTGTTTTTGGTTGAAATGGAGGGTTGTTGATGGATACATATTTTTATATCTAAGCAGAATATGATGCTGAAAATCCAAAACTCACCACTCAATGTGGCCATGACTTTCACCTTGCTTGCATTCTGGAATGGATGGAAAGAAGTGAAACTTGCCCCGTTTGTGATCAGGTTTCCATATTTCCCATTTTATCTTTAGATATTTGTAAAGATATCATTACGAATGAGATATTTATAAATCCGTCTTTCTTCGGTGCAGGTTACGGTTTTCAGCACTGCCATTGATTAGTACATATCATTGATACCAACTACTAGTCTGGAAAACTGAGCATATGGCTGTTTTCGATTGTTAGGTTTTCTGCATTTTACTGGGGTTTATACCATAATCCATTTTTCATGCAAAGTCTCTTGTGTTGGTTTCAGGAAATAAAACTGATATCAAGATACTACATAAGAAGCATTGCATATACTTAATTAGATACTTTTTTTTTTTGTTGCAAAACAGAATAGTCAATATGATTGTAGTATGGTTTCTAAAGTAAATAAGTTGGACTTTAGGTATATGTAAGCGAGCAGAGGATATTCCAAGAATAATAGTTATATGGCATACAAGTCACATGAGGCTTATACTACATGTTTTTTATGCGTGCATTGGTTAGTCTTGCCAAGTCTCCACATTGGACTGATGGTAATATAGCATCCACAGGACTCACGAGTGGTTAGAGTAATAGTATATACTCACACAAAACTAGGCTCATTTGATGGTCAATACAAGATATGATATAAAGTTTAATAAAGATGTGGTATGACATGAGCTAGATAATACACTTTTTTTTTTACAAGGATAAACATTATATATATAGGTTTTTTAAATTTGTACATGTTAAGAAGTTCAAAATAGAAACTTTGTATTAGAACTTGTATATTTAATATTAAATATAAAAATTTTAAATAAATAATTGTTGTTTTAAAAAAAAAAATTCCTACAATTAGTTGTTTTAACATGTGCAATGTTACTTATGTTACAATACGAAGATAACAAATATACTCGCACATGCTTTTGATAAAAAATCTCAAGTTTTACTTTTTAACTACTTAAATACGAGGGTACTAGTGTAATTTGGTGGTGTGAGTAAATATACTCTTTTTTCACCTCCATAAATTATAATGCAAATTACAATTTTTAAAGGAAAATGTTAGATATTAAGAATGATTTTATCAAGAAAGATTCAAGAATGACATGACACAATAATCACCCTTAGATTTCAGTCTCATTTATTAACCTTTCATAAAATAAAAAAAATACATAACACCCACCACCCCATGATTTCCGGCCAGACAGAAATTTTATTGGCTAACATTAATTTCAGGACAATTTCTTGATAAAATCTAAGGATGATTATTCTGCCATGTCATTCTTGAATTTTTCTTAATAAATGCATTGCTCATTTTTAAATAGCTAAAGTAACATTGACGTTTGTTAAAAAAAAGAAAGGTAAAGCAACATTAACTTGAAATTATATTGAACCGCTATGAAGTGGATGCTAGTTTTACAGAAGTAAACATAATGACTTCATAATAGTTTGTTTATGTAATCATAATAAGCATAAGATAATGTAATTAATCCCAAAGCTAACACGATTATAAGAGAAGAAGATGCCAAATTCAAAGTGATTGAAGCTTACAAGTTACAACAATAGTAGCATGAAAAGAGAAGAAATAACGAACCAGAGTTATTGTTGTGAATTGGACAAAATCACGCCAATAAAAATAAAGATGTGTGGTGTAAAGAAAGTAGTAGTCAATTGACAAAATAGCCTCAAGCAGCAACAACAACAAAATAGACCTAAGTCTTAGTGTAGAACAACACCGCAAGCATAATCAAAACAATAAAGATGAACAATAAAAGAAAGGAATAAATACACCAAATATTGTTAACCCATTTCGGTCCAATATAACCTATTATGGGGGAGAGAGCAACTCTCCAATCCACTAAGATGAAAGTGATACAAAAGGGTGACAAGAAATTAACTTTCAAGCTCACAAAGAACAAAACCTAATTTCTACCCATTTTTCAAGTCACCCACACCTTCAATGAATCCTAAGAGAAAACACAAAAGAAAGCTTTTTGATCATTCCAATGGTGAAATCTCACTACCCAAAGTGTTTACAATGTTTCCCAACCCAAGAGAACCTCACTACGAAGACACTCAACCCTAAAGTTACCTCCTTTGTATTCCCAAGTTTCTCTCTCTAAAGCACACTTAAAAACTTGAAGAACGAAGCCTTAAATAGTGTTTAGGAACACGCAGCATCGTGCCACGATGGAGCAGGTAATAGTACAATACTATACCTTATTCGTCTAAATCATGCCACATTCCTCCTGCATCGTGCCGGGATTTTTCCAATGGCAACCCATACATGAACCATCCAATCGTGCCACGTTGCCCTGCAAACGTGTCACGATTTTTTCAGTGCTTCAACATCCAATTTTCAACAGCTATTAAATAAGAGAAATCGGTAAAAGATGAAAGTTGGGGATTGAGCAAGAAAATGATAAATTGCTAAAGATGGGAGTTAGGGATTAAGAGGTTACGCTAAAAAAGTATACTATTTCAATTTTCAATAATGTCATGTCAATTCATTAAAGAAATGTTTATTAAATACACAATGGAGTTTTTGATAAAAAAAAAAAAAAGTGATTGTAAACTTACTAATACACTCCTTTTATGTTTTTAGGTGAAAGTAAGCTAAAATCTCTGTAAAGACAACCAACACCCCCTCGTCGAACTCTAGTTCCTGAAGGACTACCATGAGGTCGAAAACTTGTCTAAAAGAAGAAGTAACATTTCGAGCTGACACATGTGGGAAACCAAAGACAACTAAAACTCGTCCAAACACACCGTTTCATTTGAATTTGATTTAAGACAATTCTTAAAACATAGCATTTTAAAGGAAGCATTGTATGACAAAATCCAACTTGAAAACTAATCCCATAAGCATTTCACCCTTACAAGCTTCATGCTTGTGGGGCTATGGACTGACATCCTTAAAACATGTACTCAACCCTTAACATAGTAGACCCACTTACCCATTGTCGAACATTAAGACCCATGACTTGTAGATTAAGTCATATAGAAGATATACACATGCATATTTAGTTGAGAGAAAGAGAGAGAGCATGATACACACAAAGGTAACATAGTAACAATAACCATAAGGGAGATATAGTAACGATCCTCAACGTTAGGTGGCCATGATCATGCCAAAGTCAAGGATGATCATTAGTACCCGACTAAAGGCTTAAACCTTAAACTATTCACTTTTTAGCACAAAAATACTAAACATTGTGACCTTGATCCTTAACAAGAACACGACACATCGTCAACTAAGGTCTCCCCTATAATCCTTAGCCAGAACACCAAGTTTGATTTATCACATGCATGACTTAACCCATATTTATTTAAATTAAGTTTGAAATTACATAATTTTATAAGTCATTATACTTATATATTGTCCTTCAAAATAAATAAGATTTCTATATATTAAAACAATCTTTGAAGATCTGATCAAGTACATCTTCTTATGTTTGATTTTTTTTTCTGGTGCTAAATTGACATAGATCTATTCAAATCCATTTTAAAATTATAAATCTAATAAATCATTTTTTTAAGTATTTTCTTCTATAACATTAAAGATTTTATTTGTCAAAATAATTATTTAACATGCGACCAAAAATATTCTCTTAAGTTTGATTTAAAATCAATGTATGAAATGATTTGTATTCAATTTAATGAATCTATAATCTCAACTGTCCAATCTCAAAATCAATGGCAGAGAATAACTATAGCTGCGTAACTTCGTGGTTTCTCAACTGTAACGCATCTAGATCTGATTTGACCTAATCGATTCGGGCTTTATCGGATCGGACCAAAACGAGTCTGGCCCACCCAAACACAAACCCTAGTATTTAGCACACTATAAAGGAACAATAACAACAATTGGTTTTGATGTTTTGATGTCATAAAAAATTATTTTTTGTTGGGAGGAGTTCTAAGAAATGGAATGAAGGTAAGAGAAACAGCACGAGAGAAGATAGGGATTTTATTCTCACAATCTCTCAAACCTCAGTCATTTATTTTCGCGCTGTATTAATTTTTTTTCATCCTTTTCTATGAAAACTCAAATTCAACTATTTACTTTCCTTCCATTTGCAGCATTGAAATTCAGCACCAGCTAGTACCAACACCGTCACAATCAATTATCAATAATTTTCAGGTTTTAGCTTCGATCTTGTAATTGTATATGTCATGAAACCCTTCATTTCATTGTTGTCACCGCCATTTTTGTAATTCTATTAGTTTTCAGCTATAGGTCTTGATTATTAGGTAAATCTGCCAAATGGTCATAACCCTTCATACCCTTTTATCAATTTTGTGTATACTCATTCATCAGTGTATGTAAATGTTATTTCTTTATCATATTTCACTGTAAATTGTTGTATTGTGTCTGTACCATCAACATATACATAAGGGCAAGCTAGGTTTTTTTTTTTTTTGCCTTATTTATTTTTGTGATCAAATTCAAAATTTTTAAAGCATAGAAATAGAGAATCAGACGTTCATGGCAAATGGGTCTTTCCGTGATCGTCTAGAAGCTGAATTTCATGGAAACGGCGGTTGTATTGTTGAGTATCGGGCTGATCGTGACAAAGCTAAACAGAAATCTTTGTTTTGTCAAATTTTTTCGGTTTACCTAAAGGAGAATTGTAGTAGAGGCATTGTGAGGCCAATGCCGGTGATGCTCGGTGATGGTCCGTTGCTTGATTTGTATCAACTGTTCTTCCTTGTGAAGGAAAAAGGTGGGTATGATGCGGTATCGAGAAAAGGGTTGTGGGATTCTGTGATAATTGAAATGGGTTTTAACCTTCATGTTTTGGCATCCGTGAAATTAGTTTATGAAAAATATCTTAGTGATTTTGAAGGTTGGCTCAGTAAGACATTCGAAGAGAGGAGTTTAAAAAATGGGAATCATGGGTATTTGAATTCATTGCCGATAGATCTAGAAAAAGAATTTCGAAGCCTTTTATGCTCAAATCTAAAGGACAACGATGATGATTTTGTCCCGTTAGAATCGAGTAACATCATAAAGCGCATTGAATTTGTTAACCACAAGAGTGATGGTTATTTATTGGACACTAATTACCAAAATAACAAATGGGAGGGTGTCCAAAATGTTGACGGTGATGATATTGATGATGACAAAAAATTAGGCAATGGTGTTAAGGATTATCTAGCTGCCTCTTGTGTTGAAATCTCAGAGAAGGAATTTAATTCTCGCAAACGTAAACGGGAATCTTTATCAGGAATGGTAAACTGGACACGGCATATCGCAAAACATCCGCTTGATCCTGTAGCTCCACCATTACCAGAACCATCAAGGTGGAAGGAGTATAAAGGAGGCCAAGACTTTTTTGTTCAGTTGCTGAGGGCAAGGGATGTTCTGTCCGTGAGAAAGCAGGCTGAACCAAATGGTGGATCATCTTCCCAGGTATACTCTCAATGCACATAATTATTTTATACAGGATTTTACACTTTGGATTTTTTGTGTTGTTCCATATCCTGAACCTGAATGGCTAGTTATCTTTTTATTGTATTTATGATTACCATTACAATGTACTTAATTCTGCATGCGTCATAAACATGTACTCACAGGCCATTGGTTTCTTTCCAAAATCTCAGCTTGCTAACTGCTAAAGGTTAACACAAAAATAACATACTCCATCCGGTCTCATATATAAGAAAAGATTCCTTTTTTAGGGTCATTGATTAATTAATGTATCTTGCCTACATTATAAACCAGATACGTTAATTATTCAATGAATTTAAAAAAAGAAACTTTTCTTATATATGAGATCGGAGGGACTACCTGAATTGGATAGCTTTGGCCCAGTCTACAAAATGACCGCTCTCGAGTTAAACTCTAGCCTAGGCACTTCAACAATAGAAAGATATCATGGTCAAACATTAAATAAAAATCCATCTTTATCAGCAAGTGAGAAAAAGATTATTTGCATTATGAAATTTCCATTCAGAACTGTAACTACACTACTGAGCCTGGTCATCAATATCCTACAATACATGCGAGTTGTATATCGATTAGAAACAAAGCAAAGAACACAATCAGTACCAATTAATGTGCGTATCTATGTTGGATAGGGATCACAATATGAATCTCGATTCATTGGGATGAATGATGAATCACAACTTACCCCGAAATTGCATGATTCAGATTCTGCTGCGAGCGCAACCTTGAAATGGACAGGGTCGCCCAACTAAAAAGGCTGTCAGGGTTATTTCCCCCCTAAATCACACGATTCACATTATGCTCCAGCATGCAAACTGGTTTGTAAAAAGCCTGTTAGTATTTTCTTTTTAATGTGACAAAATCAACAGAAATCACGTATTCCAAATAATCCAGGTTTGAATCACATTGAAGAGCTCTAGCACACTACGTTTTTGCGCCGTCTCCCCATTGTTTTTTTCTTCTTGGATTATGTCATTTGTTTTTACTTAAAAATACCATATTTTTGTTTGGTCACATATCCGATGATTCATAATTAGATTCAATTCACAATCTGGGAAATAGGTCTTCCGAATTCACAATTTGAATCTTGATTCGATAACCATGTTATTGAGTTTACTCCAAAGAGAGCGTGCCTTTACATAATGGTGAGTTTGCTCCCTTGTTAACTCGTGGTCACGGGATCAAGTCTTTGAAGTAGTCTTTACACTCATAAGGTAAAGCTGCATACTCTGATCCTATCCTAATTCTGCAATGGTGTGAACCTTTTGCATTAGAACTTAACTTAGAGTCAGGGAAATGGAAGGGAATTTCACATACTACCTATAAATAACTCAGAATCAAGTCTGTATCACACGGTCTGGGTTTTCCTGTACAAGTTCAAGTGAAACGAGGGCTGATTTGGCAAATGAAAATAATAAATTAGTAATGTCCAGGCTCTACCTAACTTTTGCAACCCTATATTGAACTGCAGTTGACCTGTTTATTTGTTAACATGTTCAACTTGAATTGGGTAACTCATATTTGAACTGCAAGTTTACTATTCACACGCACACACCCTCAGAGAGAGAGAGATAAACTTTTAACATTCACATAAAAATACTATTTTCTTAACGAATTACAAAATTTAATGAATATAGAAGTTTTTTTTGTTAATTTTACTCTTGATACAGACTTCCTTTTGAACTTGTCTTTAAGTTTTTTGCCTTTGCTTCTCTGATTATGTTACTTTCTAAACTTCTGGACTGACTACGACTGTTATTTTCTCATTTATTTTTGGTAATAATGCTTGAACTTGCTGTGCCGTAATGCCATGTCTGCCCACATATACCACCATTGGTTTCACAGATGATATGATTGACTACATGGAAAACAATGGCATAATGTCCTATCATTATTAATGTCTAATGATATGTTATTTAAACTCAAATCCTTCTAATAATTTAGGTTATAGTTTTCCATGGTCTCCCTTTACCTCTAACTATTCAATTACCTTCTATATGGGTCTAACCTTCTTACTAATGCTTTTACTGGTCTTTTCTACACATGAAAAAAAAACCCTAAGGAAAGATTGTACCATTTTCTGCATGATAGATGTTTACCCCAATTTTCTCCGTAATGCTTTCATTTCTAAGGGTATTTTTGAAAATCAATTTTGCTATGCTTTGTGGAAAAGATGGTAATTCAATATTTAGAAATAATTGAGACAGTGAAATCTGTTGTTTCAAAGTAGTGCAGCATAGGCAACTTAAAATTCTGGATCGTAGCTCTATCATTGCCTGTGATGATGATGTCGTTGTCATCTGCTATACCAATCTAGTAAGTGCAACGTCTAGGGGAAGAGTGGTAGAAGAATACAAAATGATTTGCCTCACAGAGTCATGCCAAGTTGCTTGATGACTTATACTATAACTATTTTTTTTGCTGCACTTTTAACTCAATTTAATTCCATTAGTCACTTTTATGGATTTGTATAAAGCAAAGGAAAGGTGAGCGACCATTCTGATATGCACCGGGTCAAACTGTATTTAATCCTTGTAATTCCCTAGACATCCACAATAGGTTCTTCATTGAATCACTGAGAAAGGCTTTTTTTAGTAGACAATGTCTAAAAGATGAAATTTTATTTATCAAGTGTTATGTGGTAAAAATCTACTGAATTTTCTGCATATGTATGCTTTGCAGAAGGTGAAGATGCATCCTGCCATGTATGAGGATCATGTTGCTCTTGGTCACCAAGGTACAGTGAAATTGAGATATAGTGAAAGGCTTCCTGTCTCTGTTAAATCTCGCTGCCTTTGCTGCAATTCATGTTCTGGTAAGGGAAATAAATTGCACGGTTCAGTCAATATGGAGTCAGAAATATGTCAAATGGAGAAAACAACTGCCAAACCAGATGTCGTTGCTGAAAAGAAAAAATCAACTGCCAAACCAGATGCAACTGAGAAGAGAAAATCAACTGCCAACCCAGATGTTACTGAAAAGAGAAAATCTGAGCCATCTATGGATGATGATTTTCGTGAAAAGCTTGTTTCTGTAGGTCACCTTTTCCAAGCGGAAGTTCCGGAATGGACTGGTGTAGTTTCTGAGAGTGACTCTAGATGGTTAGGCACACAAGTATGGCCTGTTAAAGATGATTCAAAACCTACTACCGAAACAGATCTTGTTGGGAGAGGAAGACAAGCAAAGTGTAGCTGCAACGTTCAAGGTTCTGTTGACTGTGTCAGATTCCATATTGCTGAGAACAGGATGAAGCTGAAGCTTGAATTGCATTCCGTGTTTTATCATTGGGGATTTGATAAAATCGGTGAGGAAATATCACTTCGATGGACAGCTGATGAAGAAAAGAGATTTAAGGATGCAATGAGGTTAAAATTCCCCTCCCAAAACAAGTCTTTTTGGAACAATCCATCCAGATACTTTCGAAACAAGACAAGAAAAGACATGGTGAGCTACTACTTCAATGTATATCTTATTCAACTAAGAAGCTATCAGAATCGAGTGACTCCGAAGACTGTTGACAGCGATGATGACGAAGTTGAATTTGGATCCTTTGGTGATGGTTTTGGGAGGGAAGCTATCAAGCATCCATATATGGATTGCTTGGAGTGTTCAGAGAACAAGCAATGCTTTGACTTTGAGTAGACAAAGAAGTGCGATAAGCCATTTTGAGGTTTGAGAAAATGTCTTCTTGGATCAGACTTTTATACGATTCTCTTTCTACTTTCTCCTTACGCAGGAATGCATCCCTTTCACTAGGAAATTTTGGTGTGATATAGATGGAGATAGAAGAAAGAACCAGCTAGAAGAGGAGTGGTTGATGCGTTGGAACTTGGAAAGCCACTATGGACATGTTCTAAATCTTGACTAGAACTTGTAGAAGCTGCTGTTAATTTTGTTTGACATGATTATGTTGTAAAATGGCAGTGTAATGGGTGCTCCTTGGAGGGTGCACAGTTAGCGCTGCAAGACTCCCCCCTCCCCCCTAAAACTTTTTTCCCTTTCGGTTTGCATTAGTGCTGTAAAACTCGTTTCTTCCTTCACTTTTTAGACAGCATTTGTGCTGTAAAACTATCGTTCAGTTGGAGCACTTTCAAATTTATGGTTTTAGTTGGTATTTTGTAAATTAAATTTACAAATTTTATTTGTGGCAGGTCTTTGACTTTGAAATAGAACAAATTTTTTCTCTTCATGAAGTTTTTTATACTAGAAAAAATTACCATTTTTTGTTGTTGTTTTCCATAGATCTCCAATGAAGGTAATCCATTTGAGTCTGAGACACAAAATGTGTGTTTCTTTCCCAACTGAGTTAGCACATTGCGGGAGCCTAGCCTCTTTGGCATTACCACGTGGAACCCTCCTGATAGCAACTTTCTGCTTTCTATCAATGGGTTCAACCTTGCGAATTGGAGAAAGTTATAAATGGAGAGGATTTTAACCCTTGCAGTTCCCCCCATAATCCGGTTAATTTCAATCCTCCTTTGTGGAGCATTATAGTCCTTAAGGTTTCCTTTCCTTATCTTTGGGGGATTTCCTCCCTTCTCTAGTCCTTATCCCCACTGCCTCTCACCTTCTACTATTAGTCACCACCAAGATCTGCATTTTAACTTTCCATTGACCAGTTGTTTGTATTTTCATGACTGTGAGAAACGAGTCACAACTGTCTCATAAAAGGAAAATTGTGAATATACCTAATAAAGCAACCATGGATCTTTTTATCTTTTTCTCACCCCTTATTGGAGAGGGGAAGGGTAAAAAAAGCTTAGTGTAGTTTGTCCCTTATATGGCATGTAATTCTTTGGTCAATTTGGATGGCAAGAAACGACCATTATTTCAATAATAAGGTTCTATTGGTAGCGGATGTGGTAGAGAACATTAAGGTGTTGTCATTGCATTGAGCCCTTGGTAGAGGTACTTCGTCTACGTGTGTGTTCTACGAGTGGGAGTGGAATCCAATAAATTGTATGGTGAGGTAGTTGGGTTTAATTGGTCTAGTTGTCTTGTAATTGTTTGGTCGATTTCGGTGTTGGCTGCGTTTTGTTTTCTGTTAGGTGGGTGTGTGGCTTCTGTTATGGTTTATGTGAAGCTTTCAAGTGTTATGTAGTGCTGGTATTGGGTTGTTTACCGCTTTGGCTGAGTTGATTTCTATTGTTGTCTAATGTTTTTGAGTTTTACTTTTTTCACCCTGCCGCATTCTCGCGCGCCCTGCGTTTTGGACTAAAATACCCTTTGTCCGGATTATATAATCCGGACAGTTTTGCGGATAATATATTCGAAATGATCAGAAAAGCACGATGCACCATGTCATTTGTGAGACTTGAACCTGTTCAGGGTGCTAGCCGTTTCAGAACTTATAATCCGAACATAATAATGGTATTCAAGATTATAATAATTTCCGAACACCCAATATTTGAAGTGAGCGGGAAAAATTGTCGTTTTTTTTCTTCTAGAAAACGAAATCCGGTCTGCTAGGTTATATATACTCCTCCAGAACCTAGCTGAAGCACACCACCTTTATCATAAACACTCCCTACACCTCTAAAAAACACACCATTTTGGGCGAAAATATGGTTTGGAGCAGCAATCTGGCCATCAAGGGGGGTTAACATCATCATTTTCGTCTGAATGCAAAGGTAATGTGTATATAAACCTCCTCCCATTCGCTTTTTAGGCGATTTTCTTTTGATCACGTCATATGATCTTTACTGGACTGATTCGGAAAATGAATTCCAGACTGCATTCATGCATTCCGGAGTTCGAAATCCGGAATGCACCAGTACAGAAATTGTGTTCATTTTCTGACTATGCTTGACACTGTTTTCAGTTATGGTTGTTCCGGTTGATGCCCCAAATGATGATCCAGCTGAGATTGAAAATCCTATTGTGTTGCCGGTTCTTTTACTTGAAAATGTGCATGGTTCTGGAATTGCCAAATCCGAGAATCCCCCACCACCACCACCGAAACTTGAAATTTCTTTAGGCGATGCGAAAGTAGAGGATGCTCCTCCTCCTATTCCCGTTGTTTGTATTGATCAGTGAGAACATTTTACCACTACATACAAGTTTGCAACACGGAATGATTTGTTGGAGTGGGTTCGAGAGAAAGTTAAGAAGCTCGGTTTTTCCACTGTTATTGGTAAGTCCGATAAGGTGGCAATGGAAGAATGCATGTTTCTGCCTATTTTTCAGCAACAACCAAAATGACAATTTTTTTTACACATTACAGGCTCGGTTCAAGGGTGCCGATTACAACATGAAGTTGCATATGAAGGAACAATTCCGACAATTTGTTTTACCGGAGACCACCTCTATGCGTCCACCGCCAAATAAAGTCACCACCAAAGGAGCTCCTAAGAAAGATAAGCAAAACATTCGATCGGCAAGGTGAGACCTCTCCAAATGGGAGATTGTTGACTCCCAGGAGCAAGAGACACAGGGTTCACAGACAAAATCAACAGGGATGAGTAGAAAGAGTGCACGGAAAAGCAACATGTCTCCTACTACTCCTAAGCCAATTCCAAAAAATTTGAAGAAGCCACCACCCGTTAAAGTCTACATACCACATAAAGACCAAATCCCAATTTGGATGCATAACTTTATTAAAAAGGTTACAAATGTACACGGTGATGGCCATTGTGGGTTCCGAGCAGTTGCGGTCCTACGTAACTTGACTGTTGATGATCACCAAATAGTCCGGTACAACCTTTACAAAGAGCTTGTCGGTGTAGAAAATGCCTGCTATCGGAGGATGATTAATGATGATAGTGATAAGTGCTCAAAAGTGATCTAATTCATGTGTTAGTTTAGGCATTTTGGTGATTTGTTTTACAAGTTATTGATGAAAAAGCTTCAATTATGTGCATTAATGCCATTTATGCTTTGTATGCCTTACTCAGCCCTTTTTGTGCAGGAAAATATGATGAGCAAAACCGCAAGTGCACGGTTTTACCGAAGTAGTAAAATTAGAGTATCTTTCCGACAGGGAGTTATGAATTTAATTAACTTTTGACAATGATTAGAATGAAAGTTGTAGAAGTTATAAAATTTGGATTTTTGTTTTGAAATAAAATAAAAATAATAATAAAAAGGTGCCTTGGGATTATTGGTTCATCATAATAACAAATCCTTCACAAACAAACCCTAAACCATAACTTTATATTCGACCTACTTT
>Ga0315913_1007527_pt1 | contig 13044 bp, 5 predicted proteins | sample MpolsnodulesMG_FD_207736 | JGI IMG/M metagenome (GOLD analysis project Ga0315913, IMG submission 207736) | Medicago polymorpha root nodule microbial communities from Los Angeles, California, United States - small nodules | ecosystem: Host-associated > Plants > Roots > Nodule | place: USA... | reverse complement strand
TGATGATGTTTTTTTTTTTTTTTTTTTATAAAAATATGTATATCAATGTATTGAAAATTGAAGTATTTAATCTTTTTGAAGAATAAATTTTTAATCTGAAATCTAGGAGTGGATGAAGGGTACTCATTGCTATTTCTCTTTATTATTTTATAAAAAAAAAAATATGTTCTTGATCTCTTAGCTGAAGAAGGTTGCTTTTTAGTCAATGTCTTTAATTTGTTCTATGTTGATGGAAACATTGTTGGATGAACATAAAATTGTATTGTTTGATCGAATTGAAACATTGTTGGAAATAAATTGTTTTTAACTTTATTTTAATGTTGGAAACAAATAATTGTATTGTATTGCAAAAAATCGCAACATCGAACCAACCCAAACCACATTAGGTTAGTCTGATTTAATTGTCTTCAAGTCTCCAACCTCCCATTTAATTTATTCTTCGACTCTCTAAATGGGACTATACTAACTTTTGAAGGAAGCCTTTATCCTCAAAATCAAACCGCACATAAGAGATACTTATATATTCTCTCCCCGTCTTAAACTATAAGTTGTTTTGAAAAGAAAAAAATCAAAATAAAAGCCGTTTTACAATAACAAATAAACATTAATGTCAATTTTTCTATTATATCATTAACTATTTATTATTATATCTTCTTTTAATTCTTTAATTTATTTTTCTCATACCATTAATTAAGGATAATTTTGTAAAATATTATCTCCATCACAGATTATATATCATTCTAGCAAATTATTTTTGCCTTAAATTATATGTCATTTTACAATATGAATTAGTACACGTTTTTCTATTATGTTCTTGCTATTTATTACTCCATGTTCCCCGATTCTCTTAATTTATCTTTTACGTACCATTAATGAATATTATTTTTGTAAAATGACTCATATTTTCTCCTCTCAATACAACATTAATAAATTTTTTAATTTTTGTGAAATTGATAAAATGACATAAAATATAAGACAAAGAGACTAATTCATAATTTCTATTTTTCACACAAAGTTAATTACATCTTTTAACATGTTTGGAATAACCAAAACAATAATTTAAGATCGGTGGAGTATACAAGTATTCTCTTTGCTTTGCTAGCTAACGTGATTGATTATCTCACTAAAGTAAACACAAAACAAATGTGTATTCACAATACCACAAAGAATGGGATGCATTGGTTGGCCTATTAAGTAAACAAACAAATAATAAATACGATAATTCTACGGCAAGCAAAGAACCAAACAAGATGACAATAATACAATCAATCTAAAAGATTTTTTTCTTTTCTAGAGTATATATACCAAAAATAATATAAGAAAGAGAAAAAAACAGGTCATGATTACGTGGACCAATAAAAACGAGGTAAGGGTTTCCAACTTGATCTACCACCTCACCACACCCTTAAATCTTTGCACTCTTCTTGCCCATTCAAAAACCGCCGAATCCAAAAAAAAAAAAAAAAAAAACCTAATAAGCCATAGCGTCTTCCAACGCACCGTGCGAGGTCCCTCGACCTCCGCACAACCACGCTCCGATGTCTGATCCATACGCGCCTCCGTCTCCACCACCTTCCTTTCTCTTCCACCGTCCACCTCTTCTTAGACAAGAATTCTCCTCTCCTCTCCTCAAGCAGCGATCGTGGTCGCCTGATCTTTACCGCGACGAAGCGTGGCTTCGTCGCAAAGGAAACTGGAAGAATCGGAGAAGTAAAAGTGTGACTGATGAAGATGTTGATGAACTCAAAGCTTGCATTGAATTGGGTTTTGGATTTGAATCTTCACCGGAAGTTGAAACTGATCGTCGTCTTGTTGATACTTTACCTGCTCTTGAACTTTATCATGCTGTTAATAAAAGTTATAATGATTCTCGGAACCCTAAATCCGCCGCCGTAACTACGCCGTCTTCCTCCGCTGCCTCCGATCGTGATGGTACTCCTTCTCCTCGTGGTAGCCCTCGCACCGCCATCTTCGGCAACGGTATATTTAATTAATTGTTATCATTAAATTCATTTCTCTATTTTCAAATTCTCAATCAATTTTTGTCTTAATTACATTTTTTTAAATGGTGTGGACGTGTTAGTCGAGAGTCTGATGTTCGTGTCTGTTTCAGTGCTTCATTGTTTATTGCTAATCAAGTTTGAATTAAGATCTGTGGTGTTTATTTTTGCTGATTAAGTTTGTTATTATTGTTTTTTTTTTTTGTGTGTGTTATGTTATGAAGATGATGATCCACAAACGGTGAAGACAAGGTTGAGACAGTGGGCACAGGTTGTTGCTTGTGCGGTTCGTCAAAGCTGAATGATTGTGGTGATGGCAATGATGATGAGCATGAATGGGTGATTATTGATGATTAACCGGAGAAAAATCCAACCATGGTTATTAATTTAACCATACAAGTTACAAGTTACAATCATGTGTGATATAAAATGACAAAATTTCACTACCAAACAGAAGCGGCCATGAGCCTTTAGTTTAACCAAACCCAGATTGTTTTGGTACCTAAAGTAGTTGATGTTATTATTGATATGTTACTTGCTGTCGGTAGCTCTTGTTTTTTAGTTTTGTACTGTTCTTGTCTAAAATGTGACTGTGGTAGATTTTTATGTTTTTTATATAGTATAATATAATATAAGATGCTAGAAGTACAATACTAGTTTCGTTTTGTGTCAGAAGACGGTTGTGTTAAAAGTTTTTGCTCTGTGGTTGAAAATCCCCTGCTGCTCCTTTTTGGTATTCATTGTGTAGGTATGGTATGGATGATCAGCTTGAAAAATTAATGTCAATTATTGCGATTTTGTGAAGCTAGAAAGTGTAGCTTTTGTCGAATTGATGGTGACTCATTCCAACTTTGCGGTTCACCCAAACACACATATTATACTAGAGATTTCTTTAGTGTGTCACAATTTGTTCGCAGTCTAATTTGTTCTTGACAATGTTGTCGATGGTAGACCATGGTGAAGAGCAAAAAATTTTGACATATCGACGATGTGGTGCTGCCATCCTTCACAGAATTGGCCATGGAGGAAAGGCAAAAGCCGCATTGATTACCAATGACAACACCATGATCGATACTTGACGAAAAATAATATATGAATTAGTCTCTAACATTTTCACATGAATGGCATGTAAGGACCAAATTGGTCAATACTCTCGTTGTTATTATTCTTTTTGGTTTGGTCTTGGTGTTTCGAATTAGAGAATCTAATGCAAGACCGAGGAAAGAGTACAGTACAAAAATGACAGCCTTGCAACTCTGACCAAGGACTGACTCTCTAGCTTTCTAACTGAACTGGCTTGAAAGGCACTTGAGCTTGAAATTTCAACATGGAAGCCAACCTTCTAATTCTATAATGTGAACAAGAGAATATGATCAATTGGGAACATTGGGCTGCTGCTTTCCTCTGTGGTATCTGACGACTCGCACTTTCTAGCCTGTCATGACTCATGTTCCACTAAATTTCCAGCTACCGGTTGCTTAGGTTAGCAGGGAAATAAATAGAACCATAGTTGACTTTGATATGGGACATTGTCAAGTGAAGTCACTGATTAGGAAACTCTTATAATAATTAAACCCCAATTATAGCCTGTGATGTCGTTTGTTACTATGATGACGAATTGCAAAGCCACACATGTGTGCATGCGTGGAAAACATCAGAAGTCCTACTATAGAAAAAATGATGCAAAATGCACACATTTTATAGGCTGGTGTTAGAAGGATCTGGTTTGTTGTTGTAGCAAATTCGAGTTCAGGTATGCTTCATTTAGGAAATGCTTCATTTAAACGTGGCAAAAATATATTTAAGGGTTGAGATTTAAAATAAGAAAAATACACTTTTTAATTAAAGAAAAAGCAAATGACGGAACTCTCCCTTAGACCCTTACGTTTCATCTCCAACTGCATCCATCTTCCCCATTTCCGTCTATCCTTACTTGATTGCATCGGTCAATTATTAAGTAAAACTACAGCCCACGAATTGAGAAATTTGCTTTTCATGTTTGCAGTAAAAACTGAACATGAGATTGATCCCAAGCATTATACAATATGTTATTGTTTCTCCGCGTTCTTCAAATGAAAGTGAGTTGCTGCATCAAAAATTAAAATACAATGAAAGCTTGGGTTTGCGCTGTGATAGATTGGGTGATGACGGTAAGACGGCAAAGAGAGAGAAAAAGGGTAGCGATGGGAGAAAGATGAAATGTTTTTAATTTAATTAAAAATTACTTGTTTTTAAAATTTAATTCTCAGCCCTTAGATTAATATTTTGCCACATGTCTCACATCCATGACCTAAATGGAGTAAATGGATCATTGCTTAAATGGAGCCTGGACTCAGCAAATTCATACAGTTTGCCGCAGTAGCAAATCTCAGCCATCAATCCTTGATCTGACGGTTCCAATTCACAACACAGATTTCAACAATTTCACACAATGTCAGATATTGAACGTTCACTTCAAATCAGACGGTGCAAAACAGCTACATGATGCAATTGGGTGTAATATTTACAGCGGAAAATCGCCATCCGGTGTTAGAAGAGCATATCATGAGGGTACAAATGTATTGGTATCACAATGTTGTCAAAAGTCTCATTGGATTGATGAGATAAAACCTAAACAAGAGTTTATAAGTGTGGAGACAATTATCAATTTAAAACTTAATTTTGTAAGAATTAAGTTAGGTCTAATATAAATTCTATAATGATATTATAGTGATGTTGTTCTTACACTTTCATCAATGAAAGTACTGAAAAAAATTATCGGACTTTTGACTGCGAAGAAGATTATTAGAGTCATGAGGAACCCAACCCTAATTGAATAAACACCAATCTTTGCCCCAATTACACAATCACAAAAAATTCTTGATGATTTTGTGTGCAACAATATTATCATTCAAAGTGCGGAAAATTGTGGATCCATGAAAATGGATTCAAAAAGAGGTTATCATGAACAACCAACAACACAAATACAGAAGAGTTCTCATGGACAAGAAATTACAGCATGCAACATCCTTTGATCCACTGTCAACCAATTCAATAACCAACTGTGCACATCAATACTATTTTCGAGTTTGTTTTAACAACTAACTTGTCCTTGTTGGAGTGCATGGATTTCACTTTCTTCGCTGCACATTTGGTCTGTATTTATTGCTTTGAGTATGTTTTGAAAATGAACTCGTCCACATCGAAGCGCATTGATTATGTATCTGCAACACCTCTACATAACTCAAATACTCTCGGCGAAGCAGTTACAACTCCGTTGTTTGCCTCTTCACTACTTCTTTTTAATGGTTCTATTTATTTTGACTTATTTTTCATTGCTTCTATAAGTTTTCATTAGATTATCCTCTTTTTTTTGACAAGTTTGATTATAATTTTTTAGATATCTATATTTCAAGTTGACTGTGATCAATTTGTCAAAAATAAAAGTTGTTTGTCAACTCAAGGGAGGGTAATATAAATATAAAAGACACGATTAATTTAAGGAGAACACCAACGAAGGTAAAAACATTTGTTCTTTGATGATTAAGAAGAAGAAAAAAAAACACCAAAATGGTTATTTTACTCTAAAAGCAAATACGTTACATGGAGATCTTCACACACAATACAACACAACACCACACAGGTCCATCACATATATCTATCCCCCACAACGTGAATGATACAATCGTTAAATGCCCCACGTTTTAATAATGTACGCCCAACATGTATCACTAGATTCAGGACATAATTGAAGATTAGTGTTTTTTTGACATGACAGACCAGTATTATTTCCCCAAAAAATATATCAGTGTTATTCATTTATTTATTTTTATTACAAAAAGACTTTATTCCTTACCTTAAAAAAAACCACTAACATAAGTCAGTTGACAGGATATTACGGTATACAGTTCAAACCTAGATTCCTCATTATTCATCCCTTATTATTCATCTTAAGGGATGAATAATGATGAATACCCGCTAAAAAACTTTGACACCCAGATAAAATACACATTTTATTAACATGCATAAAATGTTTTTTTTTAAGACATAAAATGGTTATTTGTTTGACCACTAGCTTGTGTACCGGCTATTGGGCCGTGTTCTGGTCCTTGGGCTGCTTTCAGGCAATCGTGGAAAAATGTACTCTATACCCCTACACGTGTACCTTTACCCCTACAAACCACTAAAAATACCACTTCTACCCTTCTTTTCATTTAATATTTTACACTTTTATTTTTCATTCCAAACTTTTCCGGATTCATCGCTCCAACATGAATTTTTGGGTATGTAAAGGTCTTCAATCTTGAATTTTTTTTCCGAAAAAACTTATAATCTAGTTCCTCTGTTTGTAAATTTTTATCGGAAAACTTAAAATAACAGTTTCCGGAAATTTTACCTAAAAATTTCCAGTTTATACTTTTTATTGATTTTTTTTGTTTGCTAACTGACCATGTCTATCGTTTTGGTCTCCCATATCAATTCTCATGTGAAGTCAGCCTAAAAATTAATTTTTAGCTTCTTTTTATATGTTATTATGAATCATATTCCATCATGCTTCATGCGTGTTAATTTGTAGCTGGGCTCGTATGTATTTTGGTACGTAAGAGGAGAAATTTGATAGCTAAATTTTTGTTATTCAATTCATTTGTGGAGATGAATTTCTTCTTTTTCGTAGAAATTGAGCGTGCAGGTAATTTTAAGCTTCTACAAATATGCCTAATGCTAATGGTTTTATTGGAGCTTTGTACCACTATGGATTAAAAATTAGTATACAAATAAAACTTATTACCTAATATAAACTATATGTAAGGTTTCCGAAACGTATATATGCACCGAAAAAGTTGAAATGAGATTCCAGAATAAAAGTGTGTACCGGAAAACTTAACACACTAATCCGGTTTATAAAACGTGGCACTTTGAAAAAATCTGGAAGAAAAAAAAAGGAAAATAGTAAAGGTTTTAGTTTATATATGAGGGCAAAATGGGCAGTTGACATAAAAGGTAAGGGTGAGGGTATAATTGTTGGGGTACAAGCTAAAATATCCGCAATCGTGCTTCATTTTCAATGAGATTTGACCTCACTTTGACAAAGAAAAAGGCACATAATTTTATTTTTTTTTTAAAACTCGGTATCCGATTTAAGGATCGACTAATCTGAGAGACCAATTCCACCGCTCACTTGCGGGGGCTCCGTTCTAAACCAGAACAAAACTCTGTATGAACTTGTCCACCAAAATTGACAGCAGAAGGAATCGAACCTGAGACCTTGAGAGCTCCAAGATCTCAAGTCAACTAGATTTGAAATCTCTCTATTACAATTTCCCTCAAAAAATTTAAGTGTAATCTCAACCAACAAACATGCAAGAGAGAAAATGATAGTTGAAGTATAAAGAAAAGTATTGGTGTATTTTAATATTGGAGATTAAAAATTGAAAAAAAAAGTTTGATGGAGAGAGTTCGAATTCCATTCTCCTAATGGTTCTTACATTAAATTTATGTCAAACTTCACAACAAATTTTAATGAGAAGTGACTCCCAATAAACAACTTACATATCAAATCATTCATAGTTAGAGATCTTTTCAAAGATAACACTTTTGTAATATCAAAATTATTTTCAGACATAGAAGATCTAACATTATTGCAACCACATAAAATTGATGTTACACTAAGACCCAATCAATAACTAAACGATTTTTCTTTTACCTTTTCAAAAAGATTACATACATCACATGCTCTACCATTGTGTATTGACAAGTAATATTGTTTAGCAGATATATCCTAAGAGAGAATTAATTTATTTTCTTGTCATAATATTTATTATATACTGTAGAAAAAAACTGCACATAATTAAAGGTGTGTTAGTTGAGAAATAATCAATTCAATTTAAAAATTGAAGTGATTCTTTTTTTTTTGACAATAACAAACTTAAGTCATTTATATCATCAAAATTTGAGTAATAAAAGATGGGAACAACTCAAACACATGATGACTGCATATAATTTTGACTCACTTGCTAAACAATGAACAACATACTTTGTTTTCCTCCTATCAAAACTTATCTCAAAGTTGGAAAATTGATTTAAAAGAATTCTACAGGTGGTTCACATTGATTTGTAGAATTATCAACAATATTGTCAACTACTAGCTTCCGATCTAACTCAGTTGACACTCTTGATAGTCCCACCTCACCATGCCAACTAATAGCTTCCTTAAACCAATTGCTTATGCTTCCATATGAGGAGCCCCTAATGCACATACCAACACCAAAAGTCTTTTATCATCATTGCATTTCACTTAGCCTTCATCGTCTGAATGTATGTCGCGTGTGTTTGTCTATCGCGAACCGCAAGCCATTGTCGCATTGAGTTGTGCGCCAAATGTATAGACATGCCCAAATTATTGATCATATTCCCATACCTTCACGTTTCGTCTTAGCTATAAGCACCATAGAATCATGACAATGTCAATTGCCATGCTAGATGATGACCTGCAAATAATATTCTAAAACATATATGCAAAATAAGCTACACTATCAATAAAACCACTAACAACATCCCACAATCCTGCATCCATCCACACTTCCTTCACTTTGCACATCCAACACAGATATGTCAATCATTTTCATAATTATTCTCACAATCTGAACAATTGACACATTTATCTTGAAGCCTCACCCACATTAACAAGCACATCCTAAACATCCTCCAAGCAAAAACGTTCATTTTGAAACTCCAAATTTTGCTTCACCCTCTTGAAACTCTGAATTAGAGGTGTCAATAGAGCTCCAAATTTTAAAGTCCACTTAAAAAAGTCCGCACCAAGCCCACTAAATTAAAACCCCCTAATTCAACAAAATTATTCGGGGTCAAGCCCACTATAAAATGTCTTCATTATTCAATTTCCATATTACTTTGTCATCCACCTCATGCTACATCAACACAATTTTTTCTATTTTGCTCATATCCCTTTCATTGATGAAATCCGAGTTCTAATTGTTGCAGTCTATGATGAGGTCCACCACTTATAAATGCTCCAAACTATACATAATAGGATTATACATGAAAGAACTTCCGTTATCCCTTAACCGTGACTCCTAACATACTCCTACTTTACCTGCTTCCAATACACCATCGAAGACGGCCTATGACTGTCACCTGTGAAGTGAAGATATTGCGCCATATAAAGCTTGGGTTGATATGGCCTAGTCCGGCCCATACAAAGTTATTATTTTAAGCGAGTATAGCTTTGTAAATCGTAACCACCATAGTATCTGGTTGGTCATCAGTGTCCAACCTTGAATCCATATCATAGCCAAGTTCAATCTATAAAGGCATCTAAATCTCATACCTCAAAATTTCTTCCTCGTGGTAATTTTGTTCCAACAAAGCAATTTTATGCCTTTTCCCTATTCTTTTATTCGACCTTCACTAGAAATATTTGACCATCATTTGGATTTCCACCCCCTAATGATGTTGGTAGAATAAAAGTGCTCATATACTCCCTTCGGTCTCAATATAAGAAAAGATTTCTTTTTTAGGTTCATTGAATAATTAATGTATCTGCTTTACAATGTAGACCAGATACATTAACTACTCAATGAACCTAAAAAAGAATCTTTTATTATATTTGAGACCGAAGGGAGTAATAAGTAGAAATTGATTGATCAAGCGATTTGGTCAGAACCTCTATTATCGCCTCTGACATATGATTTTCGGACCAACCTTATATTTTCTTCCAAACTCTGTCTTAAAGATACCCAAAATAGCCTTCCTATACCTTCCCACGATTTCCCAACCCTAATATTTCTTGCATATTTAGAATATTTCAAATATCTTATTTATCTTCCACCAAGTTGTTCATGCTAAAAAAGATTTATGATTTCTAAAGATTGATAGCTTGATGAGACACCTCATCATATACTTGTAATATCTCCCTCAACTTAGTACTTTCATTAATGGTATCTCTGCAATAAAGAAAACAATTTTCAATAAATAAAAGGTGTGTGAGAAATTAAGCTTCCCTACACACCTTGTTACCATCTATATTGCCTATGTTCTTTTAAGTAAAGCAAACAAGAGGAATTCTTCTATGGTCACAATACCAAATCAAAAGTGTTTGAACACACACACAAAAAGATGGTCCTTAAAATAATCAATTATTTTTTATCAATTTCTTCCTTATTATTAAAAAAATATTTCTTTATGTGTATGTGACCAAACACTATTTATTTGGTCACGTGACCATATTAAAATTTCTCAGAAAATAAATCCTCATCACACATAATAAAAAGATAGGATGACATTGGGTCACCCTATCTCAACCTTATCTTAACAATTACTGGACCCACACTATCATCATTAACATTAAAATTCTCCTTGCACATACTCATCCAATTCACCCACTTATCATGAAAACACATTATTTTCATCGCATTCTTCAAATCATTGTAAAACTAAAACTATAGAAGGGTCAAAATTATACGTACGTAAAGAAAAGGTAATAGATTACAAAATAATAAATTACCTCTCAAACTATATTTTTGTATGGTTTTTTTTAGGGTTATATATTTGTACGGGTTGAATAAGTAAAAGTTGTTAATAAAATGACATTCCTTTGATTAAATAGATGATCAAATGAATACCAGTTCAACGAACAACTGATTCGGCCAAAACCAATAAGTCAGCCAGCAAAAATAAATCCTTCAAAATAAAATAAACCTAATACTACGTTGTCTAGAGCTACGTACGTAGTCTTGTTTCAAAGAATGAAAAAAAGGAATTACGTAGAATGATGTGAAGAAAAAGTCATGCTCGCATAATTTTCTAAAGAAAATCTGTAATTTGCCACATACGTCTCACATGATTAACCATGCATCACGCAATTAGATTGATTAAATTTATATGCTATGCTATTCATGTATATTGTCTTAAATATCGTACATGTTTGTTCTTAAAAAATAAAAAATCGTACATGTTTGTCCAAAGATTGAGTGATTACTTGGTAAGGATATTGGTCATACCTACATGGACACAATAACCAATAAGTTAAATATATTGTGCGTGATTTATAAATATTCCCTCCGTCCCGGATTAACTGAGCCAAAAACTCATTTCACACGTAAGAAAAATGTAAAAACGAAGGAGAGAGAAAAAATAGTTTTAAGTGCATTTGTTAAGTATTGGTGCATTCTCCACTATCATAAATGTAAAGTGGAATATATTGAATTGGAAATGATGAAAGTAATATTAATTAGAGTAATAAAAGGAAAAAAGTAATTAATATTGTATTGAAAAGTGAAATGACTCGGTTATTTTAGAACACGGAGAGAGTACTTTTGATAAAACTTTCAATGTATCGATGATTATTTTAACTCTGATGAACTTCTTGACCCAACTCATGATCTAAATATTTTTAGAACCAAAGGTAATAAGATGGAAATACTAATTGCAAATGACTTAACCATAAAGGTATTATTTGTTGTCTTGATTATTAATTCTTAGCCATGAAGTTACTATGGTAACGAATAAGATAGAAGCTAGGATCACATAAATCCAAATTCAACATATGTAAAAAACAAAAAGTCATAAAAGTGTTGTGTTAGCATCCATTTGCTTCCATGTTCCATACTTTATTCAATGCATAGTATAATGTTGGGCGGCCATAAGAGGCACAATGGTCTAAAGCTAAGAAAAATGAAGAAATAAATAAAGGAGGCTACCAATTGATGAAAGATGACAAGACATTGAAATATATATGTAGCTGCCATGATAATGAAGCAATTTAGAAAATTGAAGGAGGGTTAGGTGAAGGCAAAGAAAAAACCACCTTACCCACTTCGTCCCATTCTTTCTACTTTTCCTTATCCATACTATTGAAAAAAAAGAGAAATAAAAAACTATTTTTATTCATGCCTATAATGAATTGTTGTAACTGTTTTTCCGACTTTCAATAGTGTTTGTAATATTGAGTCAAAAAAATGATGTTAGAAACTTCTACTTGGACTATTTATTCTTCTTTTCTATGCAAATCCGTCTTAAAATTGGAATTTTACGAGTAATTGAGATTGGGGTGTTTTTCTTTTTTGAAAAAAAAGGACTTAATAATTTCAATTGAGGTGACAACTTCTCAACTTTAGTTGTTTCAAAAAATTAAAACTTCCACAACTTAAGAGTTTAATTAATTGGATATATAACTTTTTTTTTAAGGATGGATATATAACCAAATCCCTTGAAGCCACATCACTTTTTAGTTTTTACTACATTTAATTATTTATTTTAAAAGTTTAAATTTTGGATTAATTATCAGTGCCCAGCTATTTCTTGAAAATTTTGTGGCACACATAAATTTTATTGAGTACCAATATCTATAGTCAAAATCAATTTTAAAATAATTAAATAAAGAAAACTAAAATAACATTTCAATAATTAGATGGCACAAATTAGTATTCAAGAAAACTCCGTAGTACGTAGCAAAGTATTTATCCCTTTTCTTATGAGTAAATAAGAATTACCCATTAATTAAAGTAAATTAAACACTATTCATCACATGGTTTTTACATTACATGCATGCATCAATCAACAATTAGCCTCTGCTCTAACTATATATAATTTTTAAGGTGTGAATCTATATAATTTGCCTCACCTACCACACTTCTTGTTCTTTTCGATTTTTTTTCTTCCTAAAAGGATCAAATAGCCAGATAATGCCAAACACACGCGTCTATCCATTATCAAGCAAAGAAAAAGTAGAACGCACTCTCTACATAATATTTGTCACATCATTTTTATCAAAACTATTTGTCACATCACATAATTTTCCAAAAACTAAATAAGAAAAGTGCTTTACGGGAAATTGTCATAGAAGCTTCCATGCAGAAAATTTCGTACGAAAATAAAACATGTACATTTTCATTCAAGAGAAATAGCCAACTAGCAAAACCGCGTTGTAATTTCCTAACCATCAACATTCAACAGTTGATATTTTATCTTTCAAAAAAAAAAAACAGTTGATATTTTATCAAAAATGTTATCCCAAATCTCAACAAAATAGATACTCCCTCATATC
>Ga0315913_1007522_pt1 | contig 13046 bp, 12 predicted proteins | sample MpolsnodulesMG_FD_207736 | JGI IMG/M metagenome (GOLD analysis project Ga0315913, IMG submission 207736) | Medicago polymorpha root nodule microbial communities from Los Angeles, California, United States - small nodules | ecosystem: Host-associated > Plants > Roots > Nodule | place: USA... | reverse complement strand
CGTGTGTTCTTGAGCTCTAACCACCGGCCAATGTGCGTGAGTTAACTCGCGCACAGGCCAGTGGTGTGTGACTTAACTCACGCATGAGCGTTATGTCTTTTCAGCTGGGTGTTAGCGTTTTGTGTAGGACGAAGAGCACTAATCTATTTATTTTTCATGACATGGTGATCGAATATAATCGCATAAACCCAACAGTTCAGAGGTTATGGAATTTATTATTTGCACCAATTTTTTTAAAATATTGTTTACACATATTATTATATCTTATGTATTACTTATTTTAATGGGTTTGTCTAACATGTGCAATATTGCACATGTTAAAGTAACTAAAAATAGCAACTATTTATTGAAAAACAACAATTATTTATTAAAAAATTATATATTTAATAGAAAATAACAAGTTCCAATACAAACATACTACTTTAAACTTCTTAACATGTGCAAATTTGCACATGATAGAAAAACCCTATTAAAATAACCTATATATGCCTTATATAGATAATATACTACCATTAAATAGGTTTATTTTATTGGACCAAAAAGAAATTGTAAAATACATAAATGAAATTGTAGAAAAACAAAAAACTTATATTGATGATAGTTATCCCTCACAACAACACTAGAATCGTAAGTTTACATTTTAAAACCAATATATAGTACAAGACATAATAAACCAAATATCAAATAATATTGAGCAAAATTTTACATTTATTATCAACTACTTCTCGACTGTATTCCAACAAAGGTAAATCTTGCTGGACGGAGAATTCTACCCCAGGAAGTATCGGAAAGGTGTGTGTTTTGTGATGAAGAGGGAGAAACATCTTCACATCTCTTCCTCCATTGCAATTTCACTTTCAAAGTGTGGTCAATGGTGGGTGGTTGGTTAGAGATCAATTTCATTACACCACAAACCTTGTTCCAACACTTTGAATGTTGGAGTGGAGAGATTGGGAAGAAGAGACTTCGTAAAGGTTATTGGTTGGCGTGGCATGGGTCGGTATGGGTGATTTGGAAAGCGCGTAATGACAGGATTTTTAATAATCTTACCAAAATACCGGAGGAAATTGTAGAGGATATAAAGGTAGTCTCTTGGCAGCGGGCTTTACCTAGATTAAAAAGTCCTCCTTGCCTCTTTTATGAGTGGAACTGGAACCCCAAAGAGTGTTTGTTAAGATAGCTGGGGCAGTTTTAGAGGTTAGTTGGGACTTTTTTGTTTTTTGATAACAGCTGTAGCTGCTGCTTCTGTTTTTGCAGCAGGGCCGTTTGTGTTGGCTGCTTGGCTGTTTTTTGGTTCCTGATGTGGGGTTACTGCTAGTCAGGCCCTTTATATTTTCTTTTTCCTCCTTTCCCCATCTTATACATCTTCTATAATTTTGGTGGTTTTAATATAAGCTTTCAAAAAAAATGTAGAATTGTAAAATCAGAAACTGCTAGTAAAATTGAGAGTTAGCCGATTTTATCAGAGTTTACTTAAACTCAAAAGAGTTTATCAAAAAGAGAGTTTACATGTGATTTAACTCGTCTTTGTGATTTAGAATTGTAAACTTTACTGTAAAGTTTACATGTGATTTAACTCGTCTTTGTGATTTAGAATTGTAAACTTGTAAGAGTTTAAGATTTAACTCAAGAGTTTGACAACCTTTAAACGATTGAAGCCTTATTTTGGAACATGAAGTTCGCTTTGAAAAGTTTCACAAGTGTCCCTGTTAATTTGACCGTTACTTTCCTCAAATCAAGCTTCATCCAACTCACCTCAGACTAATGTGGCACCACCAGCTAGATCTAGGTCCTCTTGGTCCGCTCCTTTTCATTTACCTTATGTTTTCTGGTAGAAGTAGCCGCGGCAATTGTAGTGGTGGTGGCCGTTCTGGTGGTAGTGGCTCCATTCACTATCATTGTGTCATAAGTTTGGACATGATCATCTGTTATTATCGTTTTCGACAGAATTTGCATGCTTGGATTGTGATTTGATTATTTCCTTCCGACGAAGCTAGACAATATCATATCTTCCAACACTTACCTTTCCAATCATACTTTGTATGAAACTAGAATAAATTTTTATGTGATAAATTAACAAATGTGTATATATCTCAAGTTATCAGAAAAAAACTTGAGTGCTTAATGTTCAGGCTTCTTTATAAAAATACTAATATAAATAATATTGCATTTACTTATGCCTTTAGAAATAATACAGGTGGCAGAACTCATAGAAAATGATCTCATTTTAATTGGTAGCACTGCAATAGAAGACAAGCTTCAAGAGGGAGTACCAGCATGCATAGAGACTCTTCAAAGAGCTGGTATTAAAATTTGGGTTCTGACAGGGGACAAGATTGAAACAGCAATAAACATAGCCTATGGTGAGTCAATTTGAATTTTGGGCTGCTTTTTTAATTCTTTGATTATGATGACATCTTTTTTTCCCCAAAAGTTGAGTTATCATTTTAAATAATTTTTCCACCACCTCTTTCTGCAGCATGCAATTTGATAAACAATGAAATGAAGCAATTCGTTATCAGTTCAGAAACTGATGCAATTAGAGAAGTTGAAGACAGGGTAAGCTGTATTTTTTTTATTCAATGTTTTGCTCATTTTTTTTGTGTATTTTAATATGAAAGTTATACTGTTCTGTAAATATTTAGGGTGACCAAGTGGAAATTGCACGATTTATTAAAGAAGAAGTGAAAAGACAGCTGAAGAAATGCCTCGAGGAAGCACAAAGCTATTTTCACACTGTATCTGGACCAAAATTAGCACTAGTAATTGATGGGAAGTGTCTAATGTATGCATTGGATCCAACTTTAAGGGTGATGTTGCTCAATCTTAGTTTGAATTGTCATGCGGTTGTTTGCTGCCGGGTTTCTCCCTTACAAAAAGCACAGGTAAAACTCATGCATTATGTCAATAACTTGTTATCGAGTTGTTGCCTTTTACAGTTTTTCTTGTTTATTGGTATATTTGATGTTCCAATTTTCAAGATAGGAGTGTTGGAAGTAACTGCCTTGTAGGATTTGGTTCTATTTGGCTTATGAGATTTTCGCCAATATCCATTTATTATTTCTGCTTACAGGTCACAAGTATGGTGAAGAAAGGTGCCAAGAAAATAACCCTTAGTATTGGTGATGGAGCCAATGATGTAAGCATGATTCAAGCTGCTCATGTTGGTGTTGGCATAAGTGGAATGGAGGGAATGCAAGCTGTGATGGCTAGTGATTTTGCCATTGCACAATTCCGTTACCTTGAAGATTTGCTTCTTGTTCATGGGCGCTGGTCATATTTGCGAATATGCAAGGTGACATGTTTTTATAAACTAGTTAAGATTGTGTGGACTTGCATAGCATTTTATTTATTATAGACTTGAAAAGATGTTGTTCACTTATTGCAGGTGGTGATATACTTCTTTTACAAGAATCTCACATTTACTCTTACTCAGTTTTGGTTTACTTTTCAAACTGGGTTTTCTGGTCAAAGGTTCTATGATGATTGGTTTCAGTCTTTATATAATGTTATTTTCACGGCATTGCCTGTGATCATGGTTGGATTATTTGACAAGGTAGCATATTCTCTCCAACAATTTCTGATTTCAGATTGCCTTGTGCTTCACTTTTTACAATACACTTTCTTCATGGATAATATCTTTTGATTCGTTACTTCTGCCTTTACCAGGATGTTAGTGCATCTCTATCCAAGAAGTATCCTGAATTATACATGGAAGGAATAAGAAATGTCTTCTTCAAATGGAAAGTCGTGGCTATATGGGCCTTTTTTTCTGTATACCAGTCGCTAATATTCTTCTATTTTGTGAGTACTACAAATTTAAGTGCAAAAAACTCAGATGGCAAGACATTTGGACTCTGGGATGTCAGTACAATGGCATTCACTTGTGTTGTAGTAACCGTCAACTTGAGATTACTTATGATTTGTAATTCAATCACAAGATGGCACTACATTAGTGTTGGTGGAAGCATATTAGCTTGGTTCATTTTTATTTTTATATATTCAGGGATCACCACTCCTTATGATCGGCAGGTGAATTCCCACCTTATCTTTTTATGTATGTGAGGTGTGTTGAAAAATAAACTTCGGCACTTTCTCACAAGTTGTTTTTCAATTGTCTGCAGGAGAATGTTTATTTTGTCATATATGTCTTGATGAGTACCGTATATTTCTACATAACACTACTACTTGTTCCTGTTGCTGCGCTTTTCTGCGACTTTGTTTATCAAGGGTAAGGTTCAGATTTGGAGGATTCTTATATTTTTGTCTGTGGGATATTGATGTTGGCGGTATGTTGATGGTGCTGCGTGAGTTTAGTTACAGAACCTAAAATTCAATATATTCAGATAAATAACTTATGCATTGAAAATTTTATATTCACCTTCAAACGATGCCATTTTTTATTTAAATATCACAGTTGGCTCTTGTTCTGGATGTCAAGCTGTCAAGAAAAGGTTCTTCAGTTTCCAGATAGAATTTTTTTTTTATTTATCTTTTACTGTATTTGATAAAAGTATTTGCTGCAATTGTATCTCTCACAGTGCTTAGCACGTTTTGCACCAAGGTAAAACTCTTTATGGACAGGTGTATACTAAATTTTAGTGACAATCTTGTGTTATTTTAATGTGGTTGCAACAGATAGGGTTCATGTTATGATTTATAATGACAGGATGCCTCGTATATACAATTCAAACTTGAAGAATTTTTTTTATCGCTCAACTATAATTGTTGGTTCGACATTGAACTGCCAATTAGGAGGGTGACTAGATAGATTATAGTCTAATAGTTAGTTGGTGGTAGAGAAAGATAAAGACCATGGAACACTATTAAACGAGATTATTAGCCAACTGATTTATCTTTAGACTTGATATATGACAGTATCGCGGCATCATTTATTTGATGTAGCTTTTTTTACCTAGTGAAAGGTGTAGATTTTGTTGCTGTTGTCCATTATAAACATTTAAACTGTGATATCTGTTTAGATTCTCACCACCTATTTATAGGAGCACACTGACTTTTATACTCATTTTGCTTCATCTGGTTACAGGGTTCAAAGATGGTTCTTCCCCTATGATTATCAGATTGTTCAAGAAATACATAGACATGAGATTGAGAGCACTGGTAGGGCACAGCTGCTGGAGATAGGGAACCACCTTACGCCAACTGAGGCAAGGAGCTATGCCATATCTCAACTCCCACGAGAGTTATCAAAGCACACCGGATTTGCTTTCGATTCACCTGGTTACGAGTCCTTTTTCGCTGCACAGCTTGGTTCATATGCTCCACCAAAGGCATGGGACGTTGCTAGACGAGCTAGCATGAAATCACGACCCAAGACTGAGCAGCAAAAGTAATTTGTAGTGAGATGGTTGTACATTACATAGTTTTGGTTTTCCATTGAGAGCCAGCCATAGGAATTCTGTAAAATTAGAATGTACCATATTAAATATTTGGTCATTTTCATGTAACATAATTGTGTTTTGTTTTTATCTTTTTGGGGAATTAGAGCAGGTTTCCAGGATTCACAGATGTACATTTCACGTCATTTAGTAATTCATAGTCAGTTTTGGGAAATATAGTGTAAAACTTTTGAGAATTTATTTTAAAGTTGATCCGAGGAGTTCAGTACTTCCTATTTGTATTGGATTTACTATTTATTTATTATTTGTAATACCTGTAATGTTGGGAACTTGGGACTGTTGAAATTTATTTAAGTGTTCGATTTTCTGAGTACATTTTGTTGCGGTTCAGCCCAGAAAGCAACAGCAACTTTATATCTTTTGCCGGTGGCGGATCTAGGACCGAGTAAGAGGGTGCAAATTTTAAAACCCCAGTTATATATATTTTTAAGTATTAAAATAATAAAATATTTATTTTTTAAATTGTATATGCAGATTTTAAAACCATCTCTCATACTAGCTTAGTGGTTGAAACCATTTCCTTCAACCTAAGCATCCAGGTTCAAAACCTGGTTGTTTAGTTTTGCTAGATTTTAGATAATTGAAAAACATTAACTAATGATAATTGAAAGCATTAACTAATAAAAAGACAGAAAATAATATAAAAGGAAATGAAATCCCGGCCAATCTGCCTTAAAACACAAAAGCATGTGAAAGAATAATTGAAAATGTTTATCAGACACATACGGTTGGTGCAAACTGAATAAGTGAGATGGTTGGTGCAAACTGAATAAGTGAGGGTGTGCAAATAGCTACAAAGTAGGGTTATAGGGGTAATTTAGAAAATTCCAGGGTGTGCAGGTGCACACCCTCATCTACATGCAGCACCGCCTTTTTTGACCATTGCTTTTTGGACATAAAAAACTTCCAACAAACACAAGTAAAATACTTAAATGCCTCTAACGGTAATTAACTATTGTTGAGGACCTGAAAGCAGTTAACTACCGCTGGCCCCAACGGTAGTTAACTACCGCTGGCCCCAACGGTAGTTAACTACCGCTGGCCCCAACGGTAGTTAACTACCGCTGAATTCATTTCAATTTATGCCTATACAACCTACTCCTTTTCTGTCTTCTTTTCTTCTTCCTTTTCTTCACTGGTCCAATTTATTGCATGAATTTAACAAATAGCTTCTAGGATTGTATCAGAGTCCAATCCTTCAAATATTATTTGTTTTTCAATCCAACGTGATGGTCATTTGAAGAGCATACCAACGTGAGAGAAGCAAAATGTTTTCAATCCAAATTAATATCTTATCTCCAACTTGATTCGTATGTTTTCAATCCAAATTAATATGGAAAATCATTTAAAATCTCTTTTCGTAATCTAAAAAACAGCTTCTAGGATTGTAATAGAGTGCAATCCTTCAAATATTATTTGCTTTTCAATCAATCTACAGTTGGAGAAATGATTGTAGATTTCAATATTTTCTATAAAAAATTGCAAATTGTGTTGAGTTTGAGTTGGTGAATTGAGGTGTTTTACTAGAAAAGAAGTTACACCATTTAATTAATTCAGCATTAGAAGAATCATATGTTGGAACCCATAAGGAAGGAAAGGAAGGGTGAAAGAGAGAGTGGAAGAAGATCTGGACAAGTGTTGTGTATTGTGAATTGAATAAATGGATTTAGTGGTAGTTAACTACCGCTGGTGTCAACAGTAGTTAACTGCCGTCGGATGTCCCAACGGTAGTTGGGGGCTTTTTAGTAAATTACATGTGTCATTGTGAAGTTATCAATGTCAGAAAAGCAATTTTCGCCTTTTTTGCATCGTGATCTATGACATCAACATTATAAACCTGTATAATTGAAGATTATCTGCTCTTCTCCCAGTAAGTTTCGCTTTGACCCAGCCAAACTGACTAAAATACTCTTGCGTTAGTTAACTAACGCAAGTGTAAAATTAACATGGCTTAAAATTTCGTTTGTTTTACACATGCGTGATTTAAGTCACGTCGCATGAGTTAACTCACGCAGGTGTTATACCCCACGTGAGTTAACTCACGCTAGTTTATTGTATTCCAAAGTCAAGTTTTCAATTTGAACACGACAATATAATTTCATCAAAAATAACAAAATTTATTTGATTTCTTGGTTATTGCAATTTCTCCAAAATGGACATGTATTTTGAAACGGAGGGAGTATTATTTTTAGGCTTAAATATGAATGGTTTCTGCAAATATCAAACGACATTTTAATTTCCCAGTATTTTTTCGGTTTTAGTCTATGCAAATATAAAATCTTTTGATTTGATCCTTGATGTTTTACTCTCTCTTCTCTTAGTGAAATCGAAAATTCTCTCTCTCTATATATAGGTCTTGGATTGCGAATAAGTTAAACTAATATAGTTTGGAAATAAGAGTAAGTGTTTTCTTTTATAATCTTTAATCAATAATTACTGTCAAAGAAAGTATCGAGGCTTCATCACTATGCAAACCTCTTGGAGCTTATTCAGATATATTTGGTTAAGGAGTGGGATATTTCCATTCATCATATTTTTAAAGAGGGAAACTCTTGCGCGGATATACTTGCAAAACTAGGTGCTAAGCATTCAGAGTCTCTTGTGATGATGCGTCAACCATTATCATGTTTATCCTTAGCCTTACTAGCTGATGCTACAGGAGTGTCCTTTATTAGGACGTAGTTGTTTTTCTTTTGCTTTTTTCTTTTCTTTTTTTTTTCTCTCATGTAACCAAAAAAAAATCAATAATTAGCTATCTTCTTGTGACCTCGTTGACTTATGCTGTGTTTTCAAGCATATTCTAGTCTTTCCCCAAAAACAAGAACTATTCCACTTAACTTAATGGAGGTACACTTTCACTATCGTTATGAAGGTTCATTAACATTTTCTATTTCTAATTCTAATTCTAATTCTAATTTTAAATAAAGAGATTTTGGTACAACTTTTAGACAACATTCTCTCTCATACTCACATTACATTCTTATTATTTCTCTTCCTTTCTCTCTCTCTATTGTTTTTGACCAATAAAAAGAGAGAATAACAAGGTTGTCCCAAAAGTTGTTTCAAAAAGGTTGTACAAATATCATTGCTCTTAAATAAAATGCTAAAGATGTTGCAAACGCTGGAATTTAGGCGTTTGAGACTATATACTTGGATAATTGGTATAACTAAAATTGTTAAAATTTCATGTTAATTTTTGTATGTCCCATATAGTTTTAAGAACGCAATAATTTTTCCCACCCTGTTGTATTCTACTGCGCTCTATTTTTTTTTCTTTCAAAAATACCCCTTGTCTGGATTACATAATCTGAACGTTACATAATCTGAACTACGTTCGGATTATGAAATCCGGACAAATTCGTGGATTTTGGAACTTAAAGCACCCTAATGGCAATGTGCAACGGATGGATTCAGATTACACAATCCGGACGGGTCTTACACTTTTTAGATTATGTAATATGAAAAGTGTCAATCACCCCGTTGAAAGTCAACAAATGGGTGAAAAATGATGTTTTCGGATTATATAATCTGGAAAGCGTTAAAGCTGTTCAGATTATATGATCTGAACTGCATCAGCACAGAGGCAGAAGCCATTTGTTTTGGCGCATTTAGCCAACTGTTTTGGCCTTTGACCATATATTCAAATAGGAAATTGAATTTATAACTTAACAATTAACAACACAACATGATTTTCAAGCATTAATCAAACATAAAAATTTAAATTATCCAATTGTTACATGACATAAAATCATCCATAATATTCAAACATTAACATAATTAAAAAAGTACAATCAACCCCTTATCACTACACCCCTAGCACCTCTGCAACCTCTGGCACCCCTGCCACCCTCAACATGTTGCCCACGGCGGTAAACCTTCCCACCATAAACCTCTATCAACACTTCCTCCAAATTTTGCCATGCCTCAGACCCTACTGCACCTCACCACTAGACATAACAACATACACATGGTCTTTGATACGGCCCAACCTTCCGCTCAGTTCTAAGTACCCATGCTCTTTATCCTCCTGAGTAGCAATCTCATCAATAGCCTCTAACTCTGGTGGCCTCGGCACCGGAACCTCCATGTCTGGAAGAATCATGTGTGGATTAAAGGTGTCAAAATACCATTGGATGTATCCCTCCACTGCCTCCACACCATGCTCTGCAAGGTGACCCAACTGCTGAGGTTAGCTAAGGTATCCTGCGGAGGTGCACTCTCACATGGATGTCTCTGAACAGTCTGAATGTACCCAAACTGACGAAGCACCTGCTCCGGCAGATATCTCACCATGTGTGGACCGAATCTGAGCCATCAAGAGTAAAGGCTGACCCGCTCAAAAGGACATGTCGCACGGTGCTCTCCATATGGGGCCATGACAACATACGTCAGATCCAACACATCCACATGGCCTTTGTACTCATCGGGTGTGGATAAACCTATCCATGGATAAAAAGTATGGCGCGTGGATAAATATCATCCTGATATCCACCCCACACATCCTTGCTGCCTATACCCCTGAAATGCTGATAAATCCATACCTGCAATAAAGACAACCACATCTAAATATACAAACAAGGTCAAAACTTATAGATGAAAAAACAAACATAATTATTAATTTATACCTGCAGCAAAGACAAGTATCTTGACAGCTGACTGTAGGCCCAATGGGAATCATGGTTAAGCTTCATACACAAGTGAGATAGACACGCAGCTCCCCATGAAAAACCAGCAACAACTTCCAGGTCTCTGAAGTACCTCAGGTATACAACATCCACATAGTTGGATCTCTTGTTAGTGAAGAGCGTGATCCCCACCAAGTACATCAGATATACACGGAGAGCCTAGTCCCGCAACCTCTGCACCTCCTCCTCCATACCACCCTCATTATCTAACTCCAACTGCAGTTGAAGACGCTCCTTGAAAATCCTCCTCAAGTAGCTAAACCGTGCATGTGCACCTCTGGTCTCAGTCACCTCTTTAAGAGCATCTCCTGGAGAAGACCCCAAATATTGTATTATCAACTCCACCACATCGTCCCTTAAAATAGTCTCGTAGGACAGAAGCATGCCATCAATGGAGAGATGCAGCAAACAAGACACATCATCAAGTGTCACTGTCATCTCCCCAAACGGAAGATAGAAGCTTAAAGTCTCCTCGTGCCACCTCTCTGCAAATGCATAAATCAGGCTGTAGTTGGTATCCTGAAGTCAAGAAAGATCGGTGGCACCGAGTCGATCACGCCACCACCATGCTTCCATGATAGGTTTGGTATCGTCATCATGCATCACATCAATTTTCTTCCCGTTGTTGATGCATTTTAAATTGGATCACCACTGCAAAAAATTAAAAACAAAACATTAACATCAGTTTCACAAAGATTAACATTAGTTTCAAAAATATTAACAACAATTTACAATCATTCATTAAAGTATCACATTAATACGTACCACTCCCTCAGACGCCTTCCTGACCATGTGCAATGGTACCTCGTTAGCAGGGTAGTGTCGTGTGGGCCACCGGGATAGTCATCAAGAGGCTCAAGGTCTGGCTCCACCACTTTCTTCCCCCTCCTCCACTGCCGCTGCTGTTGGGAATCGTCCTCCATATCCTCCTCCATTGCCTCAGCATCATCCTCCACCTGATGATCCACGTCCATCTGTTTGTACTCTGGGTCAGCCTGAGGTTGAGGCTCATTCTGATCAACAGCATGGCGTGGCCTTCCAGACTTACGCCTAGGAGCCTGAACTACACCCTTCGTGTCTGCCGCCTCTCGAGCCAATCGACGCCCTCAACGCTCTTCCCGATCTCTCATAACGGATGCGTGCATAGCCTCATTATCACCCCTATTCCGATCAACATGATCCATACCTGTAACATGCATATTAGGGCACAACACAACACAATAAAGGGGAAAAATACACAGGTGTATTTCAGATTTCATTTTCCGAACTGCAGCAATCTAGTTCGGAAAACGAAATCTAAACAACTTCAATGAACAAGAGTAAATAAAAAGAAATTAACTTACATGCATAAGGATTTGAGACTAACCTTCAATTTGATGTTTGATAAGGCTTGAAATGCGGTGATTTTGAGCAAAAAACTCCAATTTTGGACCAATTTGTGCAACTCGGAATTTGGGATAAGGGAGAGAGAGAGAGAGAGAGAGAGAGAGAGAGAGAGAGAGAAAGTTAAAGTAAAACTGTGAAACTGTAAAATGGGAGAGTGAACTTCCTTTTATACTTCGAAGTTGTTCGGATTACGTAATCCGGATGTATTTCACATTTTTCCGGATTACGTAATCTAAAGGGCATGTTGGTAATTTATGTAGGGCACATAAGTGTAGCATAGGGTGGGAAAAATAATAGTCTACAATTTAATTAACTATTTATTGAACCCACTACAATAATCCTTATCCTTATGATCTTTGGCTATCAACAAAAAGGCAAAGATCTTAGCAACTGAATTATTCATTTTTTTAGGGAAAGATAACTCATTTCATTTCATCAAAAATAATAGAGTCAATACAATAGGGAGGATGAAAGAAAATATTGGGACTAGCATGTAATATAGACGCTCGAGCAAGATTATGAGCGACTCTATTAGCTTGTCTCCTAATATAAGTTAGAACATAACTAGGATTAGATAAAAGTAAAGTCCTACAATTAGAGAGTAAACTTCCTAGTTCATTCACATAGGAGATATTATTGAGGACATAATTCACGACTAGATGACAATCAGTTTCAAATACTACCCGATTGAGGTTGAGACCAAGAGCAATTTGGAGGGCTTGTTGTAGAGTAATAACTTCACACTCAGTTGTGGTTGTAATAGAGGGAAAGATCATAGAGTGAGCATGGATAAGACATTCACGGCTATCTCGAAAACAGATACCTACACCAAATTTTCCTTCCGCTTCGAAAAGCGCACAATTGACGTTACACTTGATCCAATCTGCTTGCGGTTTTGACCATACTTGAGTAGTAGATTGCTCATTATTATTGAGACGGTGGCACCACATGTAATCTTGAACCGTATCCAATGCAAGGACTCACGACGCACAAGCATTGGCAGGCTTTTGCTCCCATAAACAACCATTACGCGCACACCAAATACTCCATAAAATAGCTACAAATCTAGCATGATTCTGAAGCTCTGATACCAACTGAAGGTGAGAAAAACCACAAGAAGGGGGGGTTGAATTGTGTTTTTCAAAAACTTCTTTCTTACTTTCTGAAAAACTGTTCCCAGATTCAGTCTGAAATAGTTCAGAGTCTGACTGAATTCAGAGTCGTAGTGCAGCAGATAATAAGTAAGAGAACAGAGAAAGAAAGAACACAAGCAATTATACAGGTTCCTTCCACAAACCGGAAGTAGTCCTGTCCCCCTTGCACTTCCAAGGAGAGTTTCACTAAAATGTAATGTCGGATTACAAGTTGCTCAATCACACAAGAAAGAGACTTCCTTGCTCAAGGACAACTCCAAGAGATTTCTATGCTCAATCACACAAGAAAGAGACTTCTTTGCTCAAGGACAACTCCAAGAGACTTCTATGCTCAATCACACAAGAAAGAGACTTCACTTAACAATTACAAAGAATTGAATAAGGTTTTGAATACTTGATAT
>Ga0315913_1007520_pt1 | contig 13053 bp, 4 predicted proteins | sample MpolsnodulesMG_FD_207736 | JGI IMG/M metagenome (GOLD analysis project Ga0315913, IMG submission 207736) | Medicago polymorpha root nodule microbial communities from Los Angeles, California, United States - small nodules | ecosystem: Host-associated > Plants > Roots > Nodule | place: USA... | reverse complement strand
TTTTTTTCCTTTTTTTAATATTTTAGAGTGCTGGGTTGAGTTGTGATATGGGTTATTACTCTTAACTTTTTTTCTTAATCAAGTACAAGGTTTAGCGGCGCAGCTTGTTGCCCGCTTGCTTTCTATTCAAGTGTAAATAATAGTTTATATATCAAATAAAACAATCTAACGTCTTTTTTCCCACAAAAAAAAAATGTTTTTAAGTGACTCTACTATGGTTTGTCAAAAAAAAAAAAAAGTGACTAATATGGATTGACTAGAAAGAGTGCTGCATTTTCTAGTAGAACCGAACTTAATATTTCAGCTGATTTTTTTATTTTATTTTTATTTTTATGAAATATGCTTATTCCAATTTCTAAATAAAGAAAATACCCTCCATTGTGGGATATACTTTATTATTATTTTTTAAATTGTAACCAACATTTTTTTTTTTATGAACAAACATGTTATTTATTGTTATATAGTTAATATGTGTGAGTTTTGGGATAATCTTCTAATTTTGTGGTAAAATTCAAGTGAAACATGAAAACAAAGTGAAAGGAAGAGAAGAGAGCAATCTTAGATTAGAGAAAGAGAAGGGAAAATTTAAAAGTGATTATGGAATTGTAAAATGTTTACTCAACTAGAGTGATTCTCTTACATTCTCAATACAATGTGTGTCTCTTATTGACACAAATGCAAAACATAACAAACTTTTTTAACAAAATGCAACTAATTAACTATGGTTACTTGACTAACAGATAAACCCTATGATCAAGTTAGTTTGTAACTAACTCCATCTTATCCATTAACTACCTATTAATATATATTATATAGATCATAACAACTAAATAATAGATTAATGAACCAACACATCTTCTCTGATGATCCTTTAGGGTGTGTTTGGATTGAAGGTTTAAGAGGGGAAAGGAGGGGAGGACTTATTTTTCTTTTTATATTACAGACATTATAAAATATTTTTTAGAAAATTGAATTAACAACATGATAAATTATCATATTATACTACAAAAACACTTAATTTATTTTAAAAAAACATTTTACATTATTTTTAGTTCAAAAAATAAAAGTGAACCCTCCCCTCCATTCCCCTTCTAAACCTTCAATCCAAACACACCCTTAGAGGTGATCCTCTGGACCCCTATGATAATCCACAAGACCCTTAATCATCTAGATACACAATCTTTTGGACAACTATTACAAATTATTTCAATTCCAAATAGTGGAATTATAGATTCATGATTAAAAAAAAAAGTATTCATGTTGATGTTGTATTCATGAAATTTTTTGTACTTTTACTAAATTAGTTTTCTTCTTTCGTTTCTCATTCTCACCATCTCTCATTTTTCTTCATGATTTTGAAGGTACACTGTGTTCAGATAATGAGTTGCACAAAGTCTTGTTTTAATGGTTTACACTTTACATTTATAAGAAAAATGATTATTTCTCATTCGTTATCGTTAAGGTAATATAGTGTATCTCTATCAGAGGGGGGAAGGTAATATAGTGTATCTCGGGTAAATATCCTCTCCATTTGACATAATAAATAGAGTATGCAATTTGGAGATAGATAGATACATAAAATAGATAGTGAGTCATACTATTAAGTGTGTCTCACCATCATTAATTACTTTTTAGTTTTCAAATTTTTTTGTGTCTATGTCTCTCCAAATGGATGAAATGGTGAGAATAATAAATGGAGAGGGTCTTAACTCATGTATCTCTCCCTAAAAAAAAGGTAATACAGTGTATGTGGGTGCCGTTTAGCATGCACCCATAGATGTATGGGTCTATATTGGATCAAAATTTCTGACCATTAGATTTTAAAAGTTTATAGATCCTATCATGCATTCACCGCACTATATTTTTATTAGTTCCATCGATTAGGGTGTGTTTGTTTTAAGTTTACCAAATTTATTTCTAATAATAACATTTTTTGGAACATAAAGATGAGAATTTTATTCCAAGATATTAAAAAAAAAAGTTTGCTTAGCATCATAATATTCCTGGGAACCATAATAATAAGGATTATAATAGGTAATTACACATGAATTTGTTCCTACTTTCATGAGAACTTTATTCCCACATTTTTTTTTGGAAAATTTTTCTATTCCCATAAACGTTTTATACGCAGGAATAAAATTCACTTTCCCCCTACATACTTTTTGCCATTAATGGAGTTGCATACAGTGGGATAACCCTTGCTCCTTTCTTTTACACTAGGGTTAATAGGTCTTTATCCCTTGTAATATAGGTCATTTCTGGTTTTCTCCCCTGTAATTTTATTTTTTGATTTACCCCCTATAAAAATAATTGTTTTGGTTTACCCCCCTAATAGGCCAAACAAAAACCAATTTTATTTTTTTCAAGAAATTTTCGTTTTTGTTTGACCTATTAGGGGGTAAATCAAAACAATTTTTTTTTACAGGGGGTAAATCAAAAAAAAAATTACAAGAGGAAAACCGGAAATGACCTATATTACAGGAGAGTAAAGACCTGTTAACCCTTTACACTATTTAGTTAATTACAAATCTATTTTCCTATCTCATATCATTATACCCTCCCTTTTTAAAAATAAAATTTTTAGATCTCAATTTCCACCTTTCAATTTTTGCAATAGTATTAATCCCTTAGTAGACTGAAATCACAAACAAAAATAATGAGTTCACGACTGAGTTATAATAATGGTAGCTGAGACATAATCAAGGTGGGTCTCACATATTAGAAATGAGTTTCACTAAAAGTAGTAGAATATGCATTAGCTTCATCCAATAATAGAGTTGATGTTAGAGAGAGTGTTGAAAAGAGGGTGTCCCTAATATTATTTTTGTGGGAATGACAAAGATTTTGTTAAGCATAGTGTTGTTGAACACAAACATTTAGTTTAACTAGCTTTTGGATACTATATGATTTCGATAATTACGTATATCTCTCAGTTGTAAACATTCGGTTCCTCTAGTATATCTTATTAATGGCAGTGCTTTGTTGGCTTTCATTGTCCTTGTCACTGGTGCCACTGACTTTTTCAATACCCAAATGTTAATCATTTTGAAGAGCTGTGGTGACAACATCATGAACATTTCAACTGCCATTGTTTCTCGAAACAAGGAAGAGAATAAACAAAAATAGAAGGAGGTGAAAATAGGGAAAAGGAATAAAGGATTACAAAAGAATTGGAGAAGAAAATTGTTAGACCTATGGCCATAATAATTGCTTGATTCAAAGTAGAGAACAATCAATTTATTTTTTTTTGTTTAGGAGAGAGGTAAATTAATAAACATTGAGGAAAAGGAAAAAAAGAAAGTGGGAGAGAGTGTATAGATGGTGCAAAATATTATTGTGAGATTAGATCAATTCAAATTCAAAGAAACAAATTTATGGTCCACTATTGAGCAGTTTTTTTCTCCGGTTCAATCTATACGGAACCCATCTCACTATATATAACAGGTTTGGTATAGAATGGACTTGTGAAAAATATTGATCAATAATGGAACTCCTAAATTAGTTTCATTTTGGAACTCCTAAATTGTTCTCAAATTGTAAGATCTGGGATGCTCACCACATATAAATTATAACCACTATTTAGACCATATTATTATCCAATTCTTTTATTGTTTTAAAAAAAAATACGGAATATGATTGAGATACTTCGTAGATATATCTTTGTTCGAGTGGTATAAACGGGACATAATGGGAGCTTTAAGTTCTTAAAACTTATGTTTACATAGATTTTGTCACTTATATCAATTATTTAGCCCTTGGGTTGACCCTGCTATTGGATTGGAAGTAGAAATATTTTAAACAATTTGAGTTTGAATGTTGAGTTTGTTTTTAAAATTTTGCAGATAAATTTACATAAACTAAACATAAATAAGAGAAGTATCATGCATTTGAAACTATGTTCAAATTATAGTTGGAAATTGTTGAGTAAAAAATTGCATATTTCTCTGCAAAATTTTAAAAACAAACTCGAAAAATTTAAACTCAAATTATTTGTTTAGATCAATTTCTAAGCTAAAAAATTTGCTTATTTTCACCAATATTGTCATGTTCTGATCAATTTCTACAAAGCCATATTATTATCAATTTACTCACTCGGATTCAATTTCTACAAACAGTGCTGGATACGACTCTGCAATTCTGTCTGTACATTTGTTTTCTACCTCCAACAAGTAAACAAGGACACTCTCATATAGTTAAACATAACAACCAAACCTCGTGTCCCCCACCGTTTGATCGACAAGAAATCTCTGCAAATTGATCTCAATCGTCCATAAAAAGCAGAACAAGTTGTTATAATCTACTACTCATCTTTTTGTTATAAGTTCTTAGAATTGGTTGTTATAGCAACTAGAAAAAAAAAATGTTAATTCCATTTGCATGAGTGAACGCTCTTTTTACTCTTCTTAAACTTTTTCTTAAAAGATCAAGCAAACTCAATCTTTACATTCACCTCATAATCCACCGAGTTTGACATAAGTATCCACCACTAATATTACCAACCATATATAGAGAATTAGAGAAGAAAAATTAATATCAAAGTGAGAGTGGAGGGGTACATAATTCAACCGATAAATAAGGAGTTAGAGATATTCAAAACTCGAATAGGGGAGAAAACATTAATTTAACAACTAATTACTAACATTACGACTTTGTTTGGAGGAAGAAGGGAAAGAAAGTGAAAGGTAAGAATGTTAAAGGAATGAAAGTGAAATGATTATTTAGTTGTTTGGTATGGATAAAAGTGATAGGAAAGTGAAAGGAAAGAAAAATGTTTATTTCTTAAAATGACATATATAGCCTCACATTTAAATGAAATAATATATAATATATAGTAATAACAAGTGACTATATATTTCTAAATAAAACAAATAATAGTGCAAAATAAAAGATATATATATAAGAAATAAAAATGAATTCAAATAAATTGGAATAAACACGCATAAATCCATGTAGTATTGAAGCAAATTAATTGGAATAAACAAAATAAGGCAGTTTGACGTAATGCAAAGAAGGTGGCATTTAGGATACACAAATGATACTTTTTGTGTAGCATACCCAAATGCAATTTTAGCCATTGATCTATAATTTAAGACTCCAATGGTACTGATTTTAGTAGAATAACTTGTGGTGAGAAGTAGGAGATTCTTATGCTTGACAAAAAAGTTTGAATATACGTTTATAAATGCGGGCGATCATCAACTTACAAACTGATTTTGTAAGTTTGAGTTATATCCAACTCGAATTAGAAGACTTACAAAATTAATTGTCTCTATAATTGATTTTAACTTGAAGTTTTATTTTTAGGGAATTTAACTTGAAGCTAAGATTTATGGTTTTTGAATCTAAACATGATTTTTATACTTCAATTTATTGTTGAACACACTTTTACATGTACATATTTAAACTCAAGCATACAAGACTTTATTCAACAAAAAAAACTTTATGTTGAACTCATTTTTAACTAAAATAAATTTTACAAAATAATTTATTTTGTCACCACAAAGCCCCATACGCCATAAAAATGTTATAACTTATAAGTGTTTAATAAAAAAGAGAGACAACCAATACACCTAATTTCTTACGTTTTTAGGTTAAGTGATATCTCTGTTGTTATTTCAGATATATACAGCAAAGCATGCATGTATACATTCTCAAACAAGATTGGTGCTTGTGTGATATTGGATCACATGATCAGTCATCAAGGTTCATGCTTAGAACTGGTCTTTTTTATAAGTGGTGTGTTAATCATATTCATATCCAATGTATTTGTAGGAAGTAGTTAGTGAGCTGGGACATTACTTTTTCAATCTTGAGTATGTTATGTTACATTTCTTATCTTTTTTATGGTTGTTCTTGTTGGAACACTATGAGTGTTAATTTGTGAATTAAAAAATTCTCATGTCAACTATCCCATTAAGTGCTCATTTATGAGTAGAGATCATATCATTGATTTTGTAGCAGTCAACTAATCCTGACTATTGGGTTGACATAACAAATTTTCAAATACGCATACAGATTCTATATCCAAAATAACTTAACTTTGTAAATTTATTCTCATAATATATATAATTTTCAAATACAAATCAATTATATACAAAATGAATTCTTTCATAATCATCCCAACAAAATCTAAAATCATCACACCTTATATCACTTCTACTAAAAAAATTTCACAAAATCAGCATGAGTTAAAGAATGAATAGTACAAATAAATGTCAAATGGACATAAAACATTAATATGATGGCATCGATCTTTGTTTTCTCCACTGCGCTCTGATGATTGTTTCTCAATCATGACAGATTTTAATGGTTTCAAATTGTGGTCCGCAATCATAGTTGCGGCTTTATCATTAAAAATTTAGAGTTCTCCACAATGAGATCGTAATTTTGATCGCATGGACCATATTTTTCCGTAATATAAAGATTCGTGTTGTAACCACACCATGCATACTTCTAAACCATTTCTTCAGTATGGCATGTTGATGACACAGGTTTAGCCAAGTATGTAGGATTAGTATCTCCAGCCATTATTACAACAATCTTGGGCTCTAAATCCACCACCATTTCCACATTCTTGGTATCTTTCTCTTCATTCCCACCAGCGTTTGTAGATAAAGAATTTTCTTGACAAGTGCATGCTAGAATAATTAATGCAAATGTTATAATTGCAAGCATGAGAGCTAGGCCACCAAAGAGATAAGGAGTGGGAGAGGTAACGTTTTTGAAACCACCACCAGCTGCTACATCCATATTTGAATTGCTTCTACTCAAAAAAAAAAAATTAATCAATTTCCTCTATTATTATTAATCTCTCACCTTGTTTTAAATCTAGGTTTTGGTTTTTCTTGGATCATGAAGGCTTGGTATAAAAGAACCAGAGGGTATTTATAGTGCATGTTAAAGCAACACAATGAATAAAAAGTGCTATGATTTATGAAGTTGCGTGTGAATGGACCCACATGTGGAATTGTGGAAGAAATTTCTATTTATTCCTTTCTTAAAATTTTGGCTATATGGTCTCAATTTGTCAAACAATTGTTGATGGTTGATTCTTTCGTGTTGTAATGAAGAATATATCCAATCATGGGCAATGTTTCTTTTTCATTACATGGAAGTTTCTTCATCGGTTAATATTTGTGCTAGCTATCAATTCTTTCATTGTCAAAATGTAAGGAGGACCCATGACATTGTCTCAAACAATTGCATACGTTCTTTTGTTTCATTACTTTTTTTCAAAGCATACTAGGCTTGTCCTAGACAATAAAATTCGAATTTGTATAATAAGTGAAAAATGCGTTACTTTGCACATTATATTATTTAAATTTTGTTTTTTTTTTATAAAAAAAAAAAAAAAACTTTGCACGTTATTTTAATAATAGTATGTCTCTTTTTTGGTTACATAATAATAGTATGTCTAAGTTTAATATGGTAATTTTTTTATTAGAAAAAAGAAACTTCAGTCCAAAGAAAACAATATAATGTGGCCTCTGAGAAGAAAAAAAAGTGGGATTTAGACATAGGAGAAAAACGATATATACTCCTTGAGGAATCTCATATCACATTTCCTTATCTCTATTACTTTAGTCCCAAAGATAAAAGCTTTCGTGCAAACTTAAAACACCTCTAATGATGAACTATACATGATGGTTAATTTTGTTATATAATAAAGTAATGAGCAATGCTACTGCGTTGGTTAGTTTAGAGATCATTATGTTTTAAATATATTGGAACTCTAACCGTCTCTTTATTACGGTCTATAGAAATCCTATATTGTTAACATGATATCCAGAGCTTGTTTTGATCCTCTATGAATAACTTGTTGCTTCCGTTGTCGAATTTTCAAATGTTTGGGGTTAAATTGTAACAAGTTTAAAGCTTAGTAAGCTTTAGTTTTAAGGATGTTAGAAGTTTATATTATTTAGTATGATTTTTGTATTTTGTTTGACAAACTCACAATGCTTCTTATTGATGCATCATGAGTTTGAGGGTATGTGTTAGATAATAAAGTAATGAGTTATGCTATTAGGCCAATTAGTTTAGAGTCCATTAGGTTTTATATATATTAGGCATAATTGCAGTTTTAGCCCCCTAACTTTCCCAAAGTTGCGATTTTGGCCCCCTAAGAAAAAAACTACAAAACAGCCCCCTAAGTTGCAATTGTAGCAGTTTTCGCCCCTAAGACTGATATTGACTCGATCTACGCTGACGTAGCACCCTAAGTGAGGTGCCACGTGTTATTTTTTTTATTTTTTTTTGCCTTGGGAGGCCAAAACTGCTACAGTTGCAAAACCTAAGGGGCTGTTTTGTAGTTTTTTTCTTAGGGGACCAAAATCGCAACTTTGGAAAAGTTAGGGGGCTAAAACTGCAATTAAACCTATTATAAATTAAACTAGATATATTATTTATTTAATGAATTTAAAGAATTATTTTTTGCCTAATCGAATGAGTGTATTTGAAATAACATTTTCCATTAAATGAAGAGGATTCAATATCGTATTTGGATATCCGTCGACATCTCACATATACATAGATATTTACAATAAAGGTTCCATGTCCAAACACTAAGTGCCACGCACTTTACCATAAGTAACACTCACAGATACAGACTACAATCCACTCAATTTAAGTTCATATCATAAATGATGGAGATGGTCCACACATAAATGTCCACAGTTAGGTGATCTTCTCTTCAATTCAATTCATTTAGTTTAGTTCCATTCATAAACCTACTAATTAATTAACAATGGCCTAGCTATATTTCTAGGTCTTTCCAACATTATTAAATTAATAAACCCATATGGCCAATTTCAGTTTGTTCAGTCTTCATCAATGGCGTAAATTCCTGGAAGTTGCATGTGAAGGGCCCGTAACACAAGAAAATTCTGTATTTATTCATTTATAATACAATAGGAATTAAAGAGTGTCCCTTAATGTGGCAGGGGTACCCCATGTTAGCTAATCTACTTTCAAGTTTGACTCCTATGTAACCGTAAATTCAGCATGTTCTTTGGGTACATGATCATGCTGCTAGATCAAGCAACCCATGTGGGATGCTGTAAAAGTCTACATATATCAATTGAAAGCATATGGGATTCAATTGAAAGTTAGGTTTAAATATTTTGTTTTTCTTGCATTTTTGAAGCATTACTAATACTTATAAGAGGATCTCCAGCACCATGTGTCCCTATTGATTAATTGTGTACTTAAATGAGTTTTGCTTGTACACATATTTTTAAGTTTTCAACTTAAGTATCGAATAAGCCCAAAAAATTACTAACTAGATTCGACTATTTCATATTCTTGTATTTCATTGTGATCATGTGTAAATGATGAGAGGGGATACTTGTGCAACCATCTTCACACACTTGGGTACTATGATTTTTTTTTTTATAGAACACTTGGGTACTATTGATATTGAGCCCTAATAAGACTATATATTCATCCGTTCTAAAATGTAAACAAAAATAGGTCAATATAAGTTGATGTATTTAATATAAAGCTTATAAGTTAGAATAAAAAATTATTATTTTACTTTTTATACTATGCAAGTTTGCACATGATATAAAAACTCTTTACATTATATTCATTAGTATTTAATTAGTTTCTTTGTCTATCTTTTCTATATTGCTTGTGTGTGTTAAAATCAAGAGTTCAAATGTTTGCGACCAAGAAAGATTAATTTTTTTGGACGTGTAAAAGAAATGTAATTTATATAAAGACGGAAGACAAACACGTAACAAGTTGTACCGCTAATCCTTTTTAAATAACAAAATCAATCGTCCTAAATACAAACATTTATAAACCTAGATAGTTAGATAATACAACATTGTTATGCATGACTCTTTAAACTCTTCCTAGAGTTTCAACAAGAGTGCTAGCTATAGCAAGAATTATCATGCAACAAGTTGATGGCGAGCAAAAAATTATGTTCAAGGGTCAAGAAGCACAAACTTGTAGGCTCAAATTTTCCTCACAACATGCAGCAAAATAGGCAAGTGGGAATGGTCAAATCAAAATGTACTATTAGTATATATTGCGTGTCTCGCGAACAAGTGTTCTAAAAGTATTCTTTAAGTATATTCAATTAAAAAACATGTCATTGGAAAACTTAATATTTCATTTCCGATACATTGAATACACAATTTTTCATAAAAAAATTATCTGAAGTCTTTAAAGACTACTCTTAAGACACTCATTAGCATTTTTCATGTATTATTACTTACATAAAAAACATGAACCTTTGCGATTCAAACAGTGTGTTATATATTAGTAATAGTATCAATAGCTTTCAATAATCGAGTTGCATGTGTTCCAGATTAATTAAAAGATATATATGCAAACATGCTGACTTCATTTCAATGTGACACTTAACACTATTATTTAAATAAACAAATACAAAGTCCAAATCTCTATATCACATCTTTTCTCTCTACACAAACTACTTCAAACCCATTTTACATTATTCATTTCATATTGAAACTAAGTTACCAAAATTCTTTTCCAAAGATGTTTAGTTCCAAATCTGAGCAACCACAAAAAACTATCCTCCAAATCAAGCAAGATGACAAGTTTTTCTGCAGACTTCTTACAAAAGAAAGTTCCATATCCAATCCTTCTTTTAGAGTAGCTGTTACTGTACCTTTTGTTTGGGAATCTCAACCTGGCACACCAAAATATACTTTCTCTGAGAAAAATCTTCCTCCTCTTACTCCTCCACCTTCTTATTATTCATGCAAAAAAACACCAATAAAGAAAAACTCAAGATCCAATATTTTTCTTGCACTTTTCCCAAAACTAAATCTCAAGAAAAATATTATGTCTTCATCATCTTCATCACCCTCTAATTCACCTTCTTCACCTTATTATTCTTCTACTTCATGTTCTTCCTCAGACTCATCATCATCATCTTCCAAAGTTGTTCCAAGAAGGAGGCGTTTTCTAAGCTATGATTCATCTATTGATTTCACAAGAGAAGAAGATGAAGATGCTACTTCACCTACTTCAACACTATGCTTTGGTCTTTCTCGTTCAACTAGCACTAAGGCTCATAGTGGATTCCTAGGGTTCTCCAAAAGGTAAGGTTAATTAATAGTAGATTCTCCCATGGCCAACTGGCAAGGGGAGTTCTATTAGCTTAGTATATGTTTCGTATCACGGTGATCATTAGTTCAACGAAATTAGTAGCATTACGATTTTGTTGAAACTTTAAAATATAATTTTTGTCAAAATCGTTGTAGCGCACGTGACTTTGTCAAAGTTATTGTCAATTTAAACATGCACTTAAATAGAGTTTATGTGTAATTAATCTCTTTGATTTGCTCTTCATGTTTAAAGAGCAACCAAATTTTCTAGGATAGTGAGTTTGTTTCTTCTCAAATAATGGGTATGGTTAATTCTAAGGTGTATTTTAATATCTTAAAGATATTGTGATGTTTAAACCATCATATACTGTTTATGGATCATTGAACTTTGTGCTAAAAGTGACTTGAGTATATTGAACACATGGACCTTAATTTCAAGCAAGATTTTGTTGTTATATCTTCTTTTGGTTTTTTTATTTTATGAGTTTTATTATTGTGAGAATAGAATCATGCTAGTGGAGATAAAGAACACATTAGTTTAAAAATTATTAGTACAGAAAGGATAATGCTTGCTAATAATTGTAAATGAATTTTCCAGCTTTTCTTTTTCTATGGCTTTGTGCTTGGTTGATCAATATTTGCAAAACCATGTAGATGTCGTGTGAACCAATCAAATGCATTAGGCATGCCTTCAAATTGAGTTGTTGGTAATAGGTTTCAAGTATTCCTTGATTTCAATTGATTTAGTTATATTAAGTTTGAAGATTGATTTACGTTTGAAAACTTTGATCCAAGTTTGCAAGAAAGTTTATTATTCAAAGCAAATTAATTTGTCTCAATGTATCAAATGAGTTTAAAGACTAGAAACCAAAGATGATCTTTTGGAAAACAATATTAACTATATATGTTTGGAATGGCGGTAAGTTTGAGAAAATCACATATGCATCGTCGTAATTTTGTTAAAGTTGTAACTTGTAAGTGAAATTTTTGTCAAAATTGTTATGATTCGCTGTGATTCTAACAATCGCACCATGAATCCAAACATGCACTAAGTGTGTTTGATTTCATTTTTTAATGGGTTGAAATTAATTCTAATGATGTAGAATTACTTTTGATGTGTTTGAATGTGCTCAAATAGAACCGAGTCTAAATTGAAGTTATGATTTGTTGTTTTTGTTTCTAAATATGATTTTTACATTCAAATTTACTATTGTTCAACTTACTTTTGCATATATGTATTTAAACATAAATCATTTTAACTTTGATTCGTTTTTGACTAAAATCAATTTTGACACCTCACACCCAAACACTTTTTCAAAATCAAGTTTGAGTGTGTTTAACTTGTATATATCAAGCTAAGATTTCTAGTATTTTTTATTCTCTCATTCTTCTCACACATTCATAGAATTTGTCACATATTCTAGAAAAACTCAACAGTTGAATTTTTGTTATTCTTTTTATAACACTGAGAGCCTTAAGCCCACAAGGGCCACAACAGTTGAATTTTATTTTTGTTGAAGGAAACAGTTGAAAATTTTGTTCACTACTAGCTATGTCCCTTTACATAATTGAAGGGGCGGCAGAAGAAACATCTTACTTCATCATATTTGACATATTACTGTATTTTTTCCTAAATAAGGCCAATTTTAGTGTTCTTTTTTTTGTCAACTGTCTACACCATTATTCATTGCAAAGACTAAAAATTTGTAAAGTAACTCTCATACTATTAATTTGTAAAAGTCACCATTTTGTTGTTGTGTCGTATAGTGTAGGTAAAGTGCCCTTACACACGTTTGAATGTTACCTTTTATTTCCACATTTCTCGTGTGTCACGGATTCATGCAGGAGTACAAAATTAAATATATACCTAGACATAATTAAGAGGACTGGGTTTCTACTTTCTACCATAAAGAATACTAGGAACAATGTTATTTTTCAACCACTTCCTTAACATTAATCAAATCAAATAGTA